>Ga0129306_1000018_pt1 | contig 274363 bp, 205 predicted proteins | sample P827metagenome_FD_94438 | JGI IMG/M metagenome (GOLD analysis project Ga0129306, IMG submission 94438) | Capybara group fecal microbial communities from Wisconsin, USA - P827 metagenome | ecosystem: Host-associated > Mammals > Digestive system > Large intestine > Fecal | place: USA: Wisconsin...
CGGATATTCTCCAAGTGCAGAACGACTGAGTGTTGTTGGATATTTCTTGCTTCCAGCAGACAACTCTGTTGTAATTTCCGTAATATACGGCACAACATCCACCTTGTAATAAGGCGTCTTATTTGAAGCGTCGTAACGAGGACGAATTGGAGTTGTTGAAGTTGTTTCTACATGACCAGCTTCCTCTCCGCTAGTTTTAAGTTTGAAACCGGTCTGATGCATTGTATAATCGAAATCATCATTTTCAACTGTTAGAGATGTTTTTACAGTTCCAGTCTTGCCGTATCTAACAGTTTCACCATCTTCGTCTACATACGCTTCACCGCGGTCTTGTGCCTGTACCATTATTACAACGTCGGTTGCAGCTACTGTGCTGATTTTTGAAGTATCAATTGCAATCTTCCAGTTTACTACGTTATAGTCTATACCACCTTCTGTCTCAATTTCTTCTGTTGCACTTATAAAATGAGTTCCCTTATTTGTTCCAGAATTTAGTTCCGTAGTTGCTATCAACTTACCATAGTTATCAGAATCACTATCCCTGTCTCGTTCAGCCACTTCTATAAAGTTATTATAAAGGCCTGGGAACTTAAGCAGGAGCTTTTCTACAACTACATTGTCCTTTGCAAAGCCTTCGAGAACAATAATACCAGAAACTTTTGGATCCACATCCATTTCACCAGAAGTTGTTGTAGAACTATAAGTAAATGATGTCGGTAAATCCTTTTCAAGTTCTATATGACCTTCCAAATCTGCAACAGATTTTATCTGATTAGCTGCCTTTGAAGAATAAACAGAATTCTTTGTAAGGCTTTCCCAGTAGAATGGTGTAATTCCAGCTGTTGGTGCGGTACCATCGCGCAGAGCAACATTGAAGCGCATTTTGAGTGTTGCCTTTGAACAAGCATCATTACCAAGAGTTGTACCAGCTGTTTTATCACTGATAATAAAGGTAAAGTCTTTTACTCCATCTGTTGTTGCATTAAGCAAATCTTTTACAGGAAGTTCAAAGCTTGTTTCTGCCACATTACGAATAGAGTCATCACCAGAATGAGTATTATTAAGAGATGTATAATCACTCAGTTCTCCATTTCCAACCTTATAACTCCATGCAAGACCGTTATTACCACCTACAACTTCTGGAACAATTTTTACTTTACCCTTTACAGACAATACTGCATCTCCAGATAAGGTCTTTATATCTTTGCCATTATTTGGAATTGCCCACTCTGTAATCTTGTTTCCATTTGCAGCCTGACCGTTGATTGTAACACCATCTCTCTTATTTTCACTTGATGTATCATACCATCCGATATAAGTGGTTTTCATTTCAGATTCTTCTACCCTGTCATTACCATTTGTATCCGTTCCGAATGAAACACCTGCGAAACGAGGAGCATTATTTGCTACATTACCTAAATAATATTTTTCTGTAATTTTTCCAGCTTTGTCGAATGCAACAAAGTTTATTTTTACAGCACCATCCTTAATGTTCTTTGAGTTGATAGAAACAGACCACTCTCCACTTGTCGAACGCCAACGCTCAACCATCTGGTCACCATCATCACCAGAAATGCGGTCTTCATTTTTCTTTACAGAATCGAAGTCGTAATCTTCATCATAATCTTCTGTATAGCCACCTTCTGTTACAGCATGATCGATTACCTGAGCAAGAGCAAAGTTTACTGTTGTATTTTCAGCATCTTCGATCTTTTTATCTACAGTAAAGGTTACAACCTTTGATGATGCAGTTTCAACTCTGCTTATAGTTTCAATACGATAGATAGATTCATTTATACGACACAAACTACCTCGTCTAATATACTCAGGCATTCTGTCATTATATTCCACAGAAACTTCACCATTAGAAATTTTAGCTGTCGAATCAGCTGTCCAGTAAAGACCATCAAGTTTTGTCAAAGAACTAATAGTATAACTATTATCTGCAATTATCTGACCTTGTCTCTTCATTATATCTGTAAGATATTCAACACTATTATCAGTACGAGTTACAAAGAAAGCAATTCTCTCAAATCCACTGCCACTAGTTCCATCATTGAATGTACCACTCATTTCATAGACACCATCTGTCTGAATAATCTGATTTACTGAGGTCGAACTCAATGATGTTGCATCAAATGTTGGTGCTGTATTATCAAAATTCACAAGGATTTGCTGTGTACCTGTATTTGAACCACCTTTTTCCTTAGCCGTCAAAGTAAAACTTTTTTCACCTTCACCAGAAAGCGGGATTGAGAAATCTTTGTACTTAATAGTCTTTGAATTCTTTGTTATTGTTTTTTCGGCAGAGACATTTACTGTAAGGCTCGTGTTTGAACTGGTTATTGTATCTATTCCACTATCATCTTCTGCAGAACCAATAAGATACCAAGTTCCCTTTAAGTACATGCCTCTTTCATAGGTACGTCTTGCACCAGTGCCATCAGCATGTTCTGCAAGAACGAGAGGTATAGCCTGACCAAAGGTTGGAGAATTAGGGTCCAATTCAAAGTAGCAATCTACAGGAGCACTAATTTTTCCGTTTTTGCTCTTAGCATAAACTCGAACAACAATATTACGATTATCATCTTCCAGATTAAACTCAGAAGCCTGATTTATAAGGAGACTCCAGTTCGATTTTGAACCACTTGCTATAACAGCCTGTCTTATTGTGTTATCACCTGTTGGAACAAGACTATAACCCAATTGATCTGTTGTTTTTCCGTTCATTAGATTAGTCAACCGAGTATTCCAGTTTAACTCATCAAAGGTTGTTGTTGTTGAATCATCTTTAGGATCTATCTGAACATAAACTTCTTCAACAGAGTTTATTGCAATAGATGTAGAACCTGCAATTGTAATTGTACCTCCGACTTTTCCTCCGTTTGAAGGGGTTGAGATTGTCACTGTTGGACGATCTCCCTGAGTGAGAATTGTAAGAGGAAGCTTTTTAATAACACCGGTGTCATAACCACTATTTCCAAGACGGTCAACCGCATAGAACCAAAGACAAATATCCTTTTCGTTTACAGTATTATCTTTTGAAGGAGTTCCGGTATAAACTTCATCAACCCAATCATTAAACCTTTCTTCATAATAATCTGTTTCAGATGCAGTTCCTTTCTTGCCATTAAAGATTGCATTCCAAGAAATAGCACTGTTCTTTGTAATATCAGTGAATTTTGATTCAGCAGGTTTATATGAAGCTACCTTTTCTGCAGCTTCATATTTTGTTACTGCCATATATATATGGGCAGCATCACTATCTGCTTTACCACGAACAGTTACACTAGAGTCGGCAACTCCCTCTGTACCATATATAGATATAGAAGTATTTTCAGTTGTCGAAGGATAGTCTATTGTTACTACAGGTGCATCCTTATCAATTGTAATATTAAAGCTTCTTTCTGCTTTAAGATTAGCTTTATCTGTAGCCGTAAGACTTAACTTTCCAGATGGTGAACCAGTTACTTCTGAAATATCAAGTCTCCACAATCCAACATTTGCATCTTCATCATATGCCCATCTAGTAATTGTAGCACCACTAATCGGATTTGATTCATCAATTTTTGCAGTAATTGATTTTATTCCATTAATATCTGATGCCTTGACAATAATATAGATATTTTGATGGTCACCACCAAATGTACTACTTACACCAGAAAGGTCTTGCCAAGTCTTAGTACCAATGTTTTTTGGAACTGGAGGATTTGCTTCATTATTAATCAATGTTGCAATATTTTCAGATGTGTAAGAGCTCCAATTATCTGTAGAATAATAAGCAACAGGAATTTCTGGCGCTGTAAGGTCTATTGTAGCGTCCAGAACTGTAGAATAATTTCCTGCAATGCTTCCGTAAACTGTAGACTGATATTGAATCTTTGGAGCATTTAAATCAGGAGCATTATAAGTTGCATTTGTTGCTGGATTTTTTGTTCCTAAAGAAGAAATAAATTCCTTATCATTGTTATCAATTACCTTAAAGTAAATCTTCTTCTCACCATCTTTGCCTTTTGTTGAGAAGTTTAGACCTCCTTCTTTTGTCCAACAAGAATCCCATCCTGCGCCAGTTGTTTCATAGTCAAAAGAAACATAAACGTATTTAACTTCACCATCATCATCAGTTACCGAACCGTAAATGTCTTCGTTCTTAATCCACAGTCCATTTGTTGTTCCCATCTGAGTGATATCAATATTATTGAACTTAATAACTGGACGATCTTCATTTTGGTCTATTTTGAGTGATAATGTTCCTGTTCCTGTATTACCAGCTGCATCTGTAGCAGTGATTGTAAGAGTCAGGTTCGATGAGGCTGGTATCGCAGCTTCATTATAAAGCTCTGTTGTATCAAAATCATTAGCAGCTATAGACCACTGACCATTTGCATAAGTGATTGTACCCTTTCCTGATACAGCTGGATATGCAAATTCTTTTGTATTTGTACCACTAGTTGCTGTAAGGCTAATAGAAGTAATTGCAGTGTTACTTTCATCTGTTACACTTCCAGCAAGTCTTACATTACCGTTTACAACAGATGAACTTGTATGAGAAGTAAAGCTTGGTACTGGATCATCTGTATCAACTACAATGTCAAATGCTGTAGCTACTTTGTTAAGACTTGAACGGTTTCTACCTTCTACAGTAAGACGACCTGCTCCGTTAGCACCTGGAGTGTATACAGCCTTCCATGAACGGATTGTATTTGTTGTGTTTGCAGTATCAGTAATGAATGTTGAAAGAGCCTTATAAGTTGAGTCAGTAGGAACAGTTCCATCTGTTCCAATTTCAGTTGTAGAGTAAGTTACAGTTACATTTGAAGAAATATCTGTACCTTCACGCTCAAATTTAAGAGCCTGAACTCCACTCTGTTCATCCTTGTAATTACCGTAGAGTGTAATCTCTGTAGATGCATTTACATAAACAGTACCAGATGCCTGTGTAAGATTTTCTGTATCTCCCTTCTTGTAATACTTAACATCAACTGTTGGAGCAGATCCATCAATATTTACACTATATGGTTGCTCTGAACTAATATTTCCAGCAGCATCTTTTGCCCAAATATAAAGTGTTGATGAACCATCTGGCATATCAATAATGGTATTATATTTTCCATCTGTAGTAGGCAAACCTGTTCCTGGATTTGAAGAAGAAGCTGCTCCAATTCTCCAGTATACCATCGATACACCACTTCCAGTTACACCATCGTGAGTATCTGTAAATTCTCCTTCTATGTTAAGTGAAGTATTACTCATCCATGCTTCCGAAGTATCATCTACACCATTTACCTTTCCTGTTTTAAGGGTAGGCTTTTTGCGGTCAACAGTTATCTTGCGAGGAGCTGAATAGCCGACGTTGCCTGCCTTATCTGTTGCTTCAACTGTGAAGTAGAGGTCTGTGTTAGCAGCATCAGGTGCGATTGTTCCTGGATATGTAATTGATCCAAGAATATTTGAATTTGTAAATGTCCATGCTGCAGCTGATGATATTGTACCAAAATGGATCCACTTACTTGTATCCAAAGTTGTAATTGAGGTAGCTCTTCCTTCTGTTGAATCGGTTGTGTAGTATACCTTAATATTATCATTTGAAAGGCCAGAACCAGTTCCATCAGTTACATTTCCACCAATAGTAAGACTGTCATAGCCAGTTTTAGTAGTGTTGTCTGTTGGAGAAGTGATTGTTACAACAGGTGCAACAATATCAACCTTAATATCGAGAACAGTTTCAGCTACTGCGTTTCCAGCAATATCTATACCTTCTGCGGTGATTCGATTATTTGATCCATTTACAGAGAATACAGCTTTCCAAGATTTGTATGCAGTCTTATTAGCTTCTGCATATGCAGCAAATGTAGCTCCAGTAATTGAGGCTTTATCTGTAATCTCGGTAGTTGAATATGTTACTGTTATAGTATTTGGATTTGATTCTGTACCAAATGCTGTACCATTATTCTTGAATGTAAGTTCATCAACACCACTTTCATTTGCACCATCTTTATAGTTTCCATAAAGTGTTATTGTTGTATTACCTTTTACATAAGCTGAATCTGATGTTGCTGTAAGTGCTCCGTTTTCACCTTTCTTGAAATATTTAGATTCAATTGTTGGTGCACTTGCATCAAGTCTTACAGTGTACATCTTGTGATTAACAGAATCTGTAGTTGGAACTGTTGTTGTGTCGATAACGTTACCAGCATTATCTTTTGCCCAAATATGAATGTGTACATTATCCCCATTTGGAACGGTAATATTTGTGTTGAAAGATCCATCTGTAGTTGGAATTTCTCCAGGCTGATGGTCATTATCAATTACATCACCTATCAGATAGTAAATTGTATTTACACCACTACCACCATCGTCTTTGAAAGAACCGGCAAATGTAATTGTACTTCTATTAACCCAGGCAGAACCTCCAACAAAACCACTTGGTGCAACATTTATTACTGGCATCTTGCGGTCTACAGTTACCTTGCGTGGTACTGAATATCCAATGTTGCCTGCATTGTCTTTTACAGATGCCATGATGTATATAGGAGTATTATTTCCGTTTGCAGCTACATCTGTCGAAATAGTATTTGATTTTTCCCATGCTGAGCTTGTGCTCAATGAACCATCCAATACTACCCAATCTTCTGTAACATTAGTACCTGCTGTGACTGATGTTGGTGCAGTAGCAACAGTACCGAGATCTGTAGATTTTGTGTAGTACAAAATAATCTTGTCATTTTCATCATTAGAAAGACCAGAACCTGCTCCATCTGTTGCAGTTCCGCTTATAGCAAATCTACCTGCAACTTTTGCATCGACTACTGGAGAAGTGATTGTTATTGTAGGGCTTGCTGTATCTACGTTGATTGTTCCTACACTAATCTTTGAACCAGCCAAACCTGCTTTATTTGTTGCTTGTGCATAAATTGTAAAGACACCTGTAGTACCGTTGCCAAAGGTATCTGCTGGAATTGTTGCTGTCCAAGATTTTTCTGTACCCAAACCATTAAATGCTGTAATAGGCTGGCTAAAGTCGGTTCCACCAACGGTTACAACAATATTATCAAGTCCAGATTGTGCATCACTTGCAGTTCCTACAACTGAAATAGCATTGCCTCTACCATTTGTTGCAAAACTTGTTACACTTGGTGGTGTAACACTTGGCGCTGTAGTATCAATATTGATTGTTACAGCAGCGTTATTATCCTTAAAGTAAGATACGTTTCCTGCTTTATCTGTAACACGAATGTAAAGCTTCTGGTCTCTTCCAATTGTATCAAAGATAGCTGAACCAGTATAATTTCCATCTGAATCTATTGTTGTAAGAGCTGTCCAATCTGATGTAGTAAGATCATCATCTTCTTCTTCATTTGTTTGAGTTGCCCACTCAACAGAAGCAACTCCAGAATCTTCTTCTACAACTGCTACACTCAAAGGAATAATCTGACTCATATACCATGCATTAGATGTATCTGCATCTGCAGCAAGTACTGAATTACTAACCTTCAGTTCAGAAATTGCTGGTGCTGTTGTATCAACAATTACAGTTTTTGTAAGAGTTGCATTTGTCTTTCCAACCTTATCTGTTGCATTAAAGGTATATGTATAAGTTCCATTTGATGTCGGTGTATTTGTGTATGTCCAGCTTCCGTCTTCATCAACTGTTACAGCAGTTCCATCTCCAGTTTCGTCATTTCGCTTAATGTAGAATGTGTCTAACTGACTTTCTGTTACAGTTCCGCTGATTGAAACGGTTTTTGCACTTTCTGTATTTGTTCCTGCATTTACATATTCAGGTGCACTTGTAATATTTACTACAGGTGAAGCCATATCTACATGGAATTCCTGAGCATACGGCTGATTACCTTCTGCAGTTGAATTTCCATCACTGAGGTTTCCTGCTCCATCAAGAACATACATGTAAATCTTGTACTTGCCTTCTGCAATTGCATTATCACCGCTGTTTATGTTTCTGTAGAATGACCAGTTCTGTTCTGGTGTTCCGGCTGTCCAGCCTGCTGCACCTGTCCATGTTCCCGGCTCAAGTGTATTTCCAGTTGGAACAGAAGGTGCTGCAGCTGTACTAGGAAGAATCTTATAGTAAAGTGCCTTTATTTCGTTTGCTTCGACTATATTTCCAGAGAACATATATGGTGAAGCATTGATTGCATTTGTATTTGTATTTGTTTTTCCAGTTGGATTTGTAAAGCTTAATGTTGGTGCTGTCTGGTCTACAGTTATTGGGTCAGTCTGATATGTTCCTACGTTTCCAGCCTTATCTGTAATAGTAAATGTATATCTGTACTTTCCATTTTCAGCAATGCCAGTTAATGGAAGAGCCTTAGACCAGCTGCCATCACTTACATCAACATTTTGAGTTTCTGCATTACCCCAAGTAGTGGTTGTAGTGTACTCTTGTTTTACTGTCAAAGTAGCTATGCCCGAACCGCCGGTATTATCTTCTACAGTTCCGCTTACTGTAAATCCATCTTCTCCCATGTATTTGAGGATAGTTGATGATATTGGTGCAACGCTTGGAGCTGATGTATCTACATAAACAGTCTGGGAAGCTGTATTTACATTACCTGCAAGGTCAGTCATTCTCACTGTAATTGTATTGGCACCTTCTCCAAGGCCTGTTACGTTTGCTGCATAACTTCCGGCTGAACCTGTCATTGCTTCATAATCATCATCATCTGGTTCAGCTGCTTTTGAAATTTCTACAGTAGCAATATTATCTTCTGTTACATCTACAGCAAATCTGACTGCTGACAAGCTGTACCATCTATTTCCTGATACAAGATTACCGGCAGGTGATGAAGCTGCAAATTCTCCTGTTGGATCTGTTGTATCTACCTTAATAATTCTTTCAACAGAATTTGTCTTTCCGGCATTGTCTGTTACCTTTACAGTGAAGTTATAGGTTCCGTCTTCAAGCTGTACTGCCCCTTCTGTTGTTTCGCTTCCTACACGGAATGCCTTTGAGTATTTACCGTTAGAAAGTGCTGCATCAGCTATCTTTGTACCACCGTTATAGACTTCTACTTTCTGTACGCCATAAGAATCACTTGCTTCGGCTTCAATAGTAAAGCCTTCTTTCTTGTATGCACCATCTGCAGGTGTTGTATTTGTATAACTGATTGACGGAGCTGCTGTATCATAAACGAATGATTTATTACTCCAATCGCTTACATTTCCGGCATTGTCGTATGCACGTACCCAAAGATACTTTGTACCCTGTGTACCAAAGGCTGGTACATCTTCAAATGCAATTGTTGAAGCCCAAGAACCGTCACTTACAATATTTGCACTTGTATATTCCGCACTTGGCTCTGTATCAGTATTTGTAAATGCAATATCTACCTTATCAAAACCTGAACCTGTTGAACTATGTACAACACTGTCTGCCAAACCTTCAAACTTAAAGAGGTTACTTTCTGTCTGAGTTGTCGATGGAGTTACAAATTTCGTATTATCCAAGGTTGGTGCAGTATTATCAAATTGAACAGTCAAGTCCTTTGTTACTTCATTTCCAGCCTTATCTTTTACTTTTACAGTTGCTGTTGCACCTGAAGTCCAGCTAGACCAGTTTCCTACTGTGAAAGTCCAGTTTCCATTAGGATTGTCTAAAGACTGTGTATTAAGTGCTGCTGCAGGAGATGCTGCTGTATTTGCTACATCAAGAGCTATACTCTGCAAGCCAACATTATCAGTTGCAATTCCAGTGATCTTAAATGTTCTGTTTGAATCTGTGTTACTAATAAAGTATGTTACATTGTCTCCTGAACCAGTAGAATAAACATCTTTTGTAACTTCATTAGTTCCTGTGCCAGTTGTTTCAATTAATTTTACATTTGAAACTACTGGAGCTGTATTATCAACTGCAATATCAAGAGCAGTAATTGTTGTTGTTCTGTTACCAGCCTTGTCTCCACCTTCTACAGTAATTCTGCCACTTGCATTTACATTAAATTCTGCTTTCCATGATTTATAGCTTCCAGCTGAAGCGGCATTATATGCTTCGTATGAACCAAAAGTACCACCTGCTGTTTCTGGAAGTACTGCAGTAGAATATGTTATTGAAGATGCAGGAATTGTAGTTGTTCCATTCTTAATAGTAAGAGCTGTTACACCACTTTCGGTATTTCCATCTGCATAGTTACCATAAAGGACAAAGTCTGTTCCATCTGTCTGACTCTTTATGTATACAGTTCCGTCAACAGAAGCCTTAGCTTCTGATCCTTTCTGGAAGTATTTTGATTCAATTGTTGGTGGATTAGAATCTACCTTGAATGTATACATCTTGTAATTTGCTGTATTTGCACTAGGTAAAGCAGTGAGAGTATTTCCAGCTTTATCTTTTGCCCAGATATGAAGATGTACACCTTCTCCACTAGCTCCAAGAGAAATATTAGTGTTGAACGTTCCGTCTGTTGTTGGAATTCCAACTTTGTTATTTATATCATCGCCTACAAGATAATAAATTGTATTTACACCACTTCCAGGGATTGCTGTAGTCCCTGTACCTGTTGCTGGGTCTGTAAAGCTTCCGGCAAGTGTAATTGTATTACTATTTATCCAGGCTTCGTTTCCGTTTGCAGTAAATTCTGGTTCTTCTTGTATTACTGGTAATTTGCGGTCTACAATTACATTTCTTGTAGGAGAATAACCTAAATTACCTGTACCGGCATCGTCTTTTCCACTAACCATAAAGTAGAATGGAGTATTTTCACCGTCTGTTATTCCAAGATTTGAAATATCAACATTTGTAAATTCCCATTCTGCGGCTGTAGCAACTTCGCCAAGTTTTACCCATTTAGTTTCTGCTGCTGTAGCAGATGTAGTGCTACTGAAATCAGTTGATGCTGTACTAAGATTTGCTGTCTTAGTTGCATACAAAGTAATTTTGTCTGAAGTCTTTGTAGAAAGCCCCGCACCGTTTCCATCGCTTGCAGTTCCGCTAATTGTAAGTGTTGTTCCTACACTTGCGCCTGCTGCTGGCGAATTGATTCTAAGCTGTGGACCTTCCTTATCTATCATAATTGTACCTACAATTAATGTAGATGTATTGCCTGTACCTGCTTTATCAGTTGCAACTGCCGAAATTGTAAATGTTCCAGAAGTTTTATTTACAAGCTCGTTTCCAATGTCAGCTTCGTATTTTTCAGATACTGAATTATAAACAGCATTTACTGTTTTTGTTCCATTATCTTCATAAGTGAATTTTACTGAAGCAACACCTGATGTCTCTGTAGCTCCAGATTTTGGAAGATCTTGAACAGATACACCCATAATCTTTGAACCACCATTTGTGTAACTAATAGACATATCACTTGGAGGTGTGATTGTTGGTGGATTTGTATCTACATTCAAAGAGAAACATGGGAATGTGCGGTTTTCAGTTTCATTTGTTGTTTCATTTAAGATTGGAACTGTTGCCGAATCAATTCTTCTGTTTCCTGCATTATCTTCTACTACAAGTACAAGATAGTTTATACCTTCTGTAAAGTCGCTCAACGAAACGTTGTAGTTAGAATCAATTACTTTGTAGTATTTATAGTAAGATGAAGATTCATAATCAGCTTCGTCTCCAAGTAAAGTTCCGTCATAAGTTTCTGCACCTGAGTCTTTGCTTACATTATAGAATACTCGCTTTGATTCAACTGATGAAAGTGGAGCAAAACTCTTTCCGCTTTCAACTACATCATTAATGAGGTTATTGAGCTGAGTTTCGTTCAAATTATATTCATTGCCGATATTTGCAAAAAGAATTTCATTTCCGGTCTTATAAACCTTATACCAGATTTTCTTTACATCACTGCCTTCGCCATCTTCAAAGGTACCGCGAATATTAATTGTATAAGCATTTCCGTATGTTCCACCAGCATATTTAGCGCCAGAGTCTTTATCTAAAGTATTGCTCCAGATTGAGTTACTTGTAGATATATCATCATTATCATAGTTACCAATTCTAAAGTAGAGATCTTTGCCTTTTGCATCTACTGCATGTTTTGCACTTGGAGCTTCTGTATCAAATACAATATTGTAAATGCTGTTTGTTGAACGGCCAGCCTTATCTGTTACTGTAACAGTTGCAGTTGCGCCAGTCTGCCAATCAGTAAGTGGGAATTCGAACTTCCACTTGCTCAAAGTTGCACCTGTAGCCATATCTGGAGTAAGCGCTGTTGCCGGATTTGTTGTGGCTGTATTTACAACCTGTAATGTTACGCTTTCTATTCCAACATCATCTGCTGCAACTCCAGAAAGTACATAAGTTTTGCCTGAATTATTTGTGTAATATTTTGAATTTGAATCTTTATAGTAAACTTCCTTCTTTGTTGAGGCAGTTGTACCTGTCATTTCCTCAAGTTTTTCATTTGAGAAAACTGGAGCTTCTGTATCACAAGTTATATCAAGAATCTTAATTTCTGATGTAGGATTGTCTGCACGGTTAGAACCTGATACTGAAAGAGTTCCACTTGCTGTAGGTGTGAATACTGCTTTCCAAGATTTATATGTTGTTGGTGCAGTTACAGTTTGAGCATCATAAGCAACATATGAAAGTGTATCTACAGCTGATGCATTTGAACCATTTATTGCTGTTGTAGAATAAGTTACATTTATTGAAGTGCTTTCAATTTCATCATCATTAAATTTGAATGTAAGTGGATAAACACCACTCTGTGGGTCTGTGTAATTACCATAGAAAGTAAGTGATGTATTATTCTGTATGCAAACTGTTCCACTTATATTTGTAATTGAACCATTTGCACCTTTCTTGAACAACATTGCACTGAGTTCTGGTGCTGTTGTATCAATACTTACAATCTTTTCGGATATTGTTGATTCGTTACCTGCTACGTCTGTTGCTTTTACACGAATTTTCTGATTTGCACCGTCGTCTGCAAATGTAATTGAACCTACATATTTTCCATCTCTAGAAGAAAGTGGTGCCCAGGTTGCATTACTACCAGTTCCAGTAGTGTATTCAACTTTAGAAACACCAGAACCTGTATCTGTTACTGTTACTTCTACAGAGAGAGTGCGAGTGTCGTACCATGAAACACTGTCATTAGCAAACTGTGAATCTGTTGTAACAGTTATACCAGAAACCTGTGGATTTACTGTATCAACAGTAACAACACGAGTAAGCTGAGTTTCTTTACCTGAAATATCACGGGCAATTATCTTCAACTCGTGTGTTCCATCTTCCATATAGTTTGGTTCTGAACTGTTATCAGATCCTACTACAAATGTAGCATTCCAGTTATTTGGCTCTGGTTCAGATGTTGCTGGGGTAAGTGTAATATTTGACCCTGTTGTAGTTCCAGAAATCCAACTATTATTATCTGTGTCACATTTAATTTCTATTTCACCAACTGCGTTTGAATCCCAAACTTTACCACTAAAAGTAAAGCCTTCATTAGTTGTTTTACCAGTTGTTCCTATTGCTGTTTCTTTTAAGCTTGGATTTGCAACATCATAATAGAATGGAACATATGTTGTAGTTGCACGGCCACCGTGTGTTCCATTTTTCTTTTCTGTTGCAGTTACTTTGAGGGTTAATGGTCCCTGTAATTCTCCAAGAGGAATTTTTCCGCCGTTTACAGTATCTGCAATATACCACTGCTCACCCTTAAGAGTTACTGGGAAATTTTCAGAAGTTACAGCAGTACCATTTGCCTGAATAACTTCTGGATTAACAATAGTCGCTGTTACATTTCCTTTATAGAGAGTGAATTCTACTTTATCAACACCATATCCGTCGTCTCTTACAGTACCCTTAATTGCTTTTTCTGCTGTTTCAACAGGTTCTGCATTTGCTGGAGATGTAACTTCGAGTTCTGGATTTTTTGTATCATAATAAATAATAAAGCTCTTTGATGTAGTTTTGTCTGCAACATCTTTTGCAATTACTTCTACATTTACACTTGCATCTGATTTTAATTTGCCAGCAGCAGTACCCTTTGCAATTTCAAAGGTCCAGTTGCCGTCTGAATTTGGAGCAACAGTAGTCTGAACACCATCTACTTTAATTAAAAGTGCATTTGTTTCTGCAAGAGCATTAGAGTCAGATACAGTTCCACTGAGTGTATATCCACTATTTGTAACTTCATCAGATAGGATATTTGTTTTATCTTCTGTAAGGTTTGAAACTGTAAGATTTGGCTTTGAAGTATCGTAAATAAATGACTGAGTTGGAGATGTGTATTCATTTCCAGCTTCATCTATAGCCTTTACAGTTATAGTTTTTGTACCTTCTGAAGTAAATACAGCTTCGTGGTTCCAGGTTGAAGAGCCACATGTACAATCTACCCAAGCTCCATCGCCAATTTTAATCTTAACAGAATCAATTCCAGAAGTTTCATCTGACATAGTTCCCTTAAACAGATATGTATCTTCAATAAGAGCTGGGAAATCATTAATTGAAACTGTTGGTAAGTCGTTATCAAATTTTGGTGTAAAGATTTTATTTGTAAAGCCGTTTGCATCTGTAATTCTAAAGGTTATTTCATCAGAAGGAGTTGTTCCCTGATCGAATTCAAGAGTATAGTCGAATGGTGATGTTCGTTCTTCCTTATTGTCAGAAGTCTTCTGAATCACTGGCTGACCATTTACCACCTTATATAACTTAAACTTATCTGTAGTTGTAGCACCGTTTACTTTGAATGTAAGCTTATTTGTTGCTGCTGAATTAAGTGTAGAAACATAATCTTTTTCTGGTGTAATTGTAACATCAGGACCAGTTCCTGTTACCTTTATCATAAAGGTAACTTCTGTATAGTTATATGGAGTTGTTGCTGTAGTGTCAAAATATTTGTCTTTAGCAATAACTGTTACCTTATAAACACCTACTTCTGTAGGAATTGTATGAGTAATTACAGAAGGATTTGTCCATTTGCTATAAGTCTCTGAATCTTCTGACTTATTAATTGCTGCAAAATTTCCATTAGAATCTTTCAATTGGAGTATTACTTCTGCTTCTTTTACACCATCATCGTCAGAAACTCCAAGAACTAATGAAGAACCACGAACAAACATATTCATGCTTTGGTCAAAGAGCGATTCATTTGTGCCTTTTGTAATATCAAGTGCATCAGAAGAATTAGTAATAGCAGGTTTATCTGTACTCTGATCTACTTTGTATGTAAGAGATTCTGTGTTTACATTACCTGCTCGGTCTGTCGCTTCAATTATAATTGTAACATTTTCATTATCTGTTATAAGTGATTCACCAGCTTCATTTTTGAGATTTGTATTTACAGAGAAATCAAAACTGTTAGTAAGCTCGCCACCAATTCCAGAAATAACTACATCACCCTGCTTTACCTTCCAAACTGCTGTTTCAACCTGGTCAATGTCATCAATAATTGTTCCTTTGACTGTGAAAATACCATTAATACATTCTTCACTTGTATTATCAGCTTTTTTTACAGTTACAACAGGCTGCTTAGAGTTTATAGTAATTGCCGGACCTTTTACATCATACCAAATAGAATATGGCAGTGTTGTAACACCTTCACCACGGCTGGCCATAATTTTGATAGAGTAAATTCCGCTTTCATCCTGATTGAATTTTTCAGCAGGAATTTCATATTCAAAAGCATTCTCTTTTCCTGCATATTCTGTTAAGAGAGGGATATCATCAATTTTTACATCATCTTTGCCTTTCTCACTCTTCCAAAGGGTTACTTCTGGAATACCTTCACCTGATTTTACAGTTCCCTTAAATTTTACTTTATCACCCTTCTTATATATAGCTGTAGTATCAGCTGCTCTTCTATTTCCAGAGTTGGAGCTCCGCCACCAGATGAGAAGTGGAATCCGTATCCTGTTTCATAAGATTCAATTTCATTATCTTCATTATCTTTACCATTTACAAAGATGCGGTAGTTTTTGCCTACTTCAAGGCCTGTTTCTACTTCTTTTGCAAAACCCGATTCTGGTTCAATGATTTCTGGATCTGGAATGATGCTTTCTGCCATTGGAATTGTAAATACATATGCACCACTTGTCGTTTTATGTCCCTGCTTACCACCAATTCTATAATAAGTCTTTTTTTCTGAACCTGTTCCAACTTCCTTTGATTTTGAATAAAGTGGTATTCGATATTCTTCATTATTCTTTTCATCTATCAAGTTGCCATTACTATCTATTGGCTGACCTTTATCATTACATTCCAAAACATAGGCATAGAATTCGCTGTCATCTTTAAGTTCAATAGAGTCACTACCCATGAATACAGAAATTTCGAGTGTTTGTGCCCCATTAATAACAAAATAACCTTTATCAGATGATTCAAAATCTTTATCTCCAGTAATGGTTTTCATACCTGCAATAGTAAAATATGGACTATTTGCAGGATTTAAAGAAAACATTGCTATTTCTTTTTTGCTTTCTGCCAAAAGACTCTTGATAGTAGTAACATCTGTTGTAGAACGCGCAGAATTTTTGAGATTATCAGTACCATTTAAAATGGTGTAAATATCGATTGGAGCAAGTCCATAGCCATTACTCTTTTTATCTTTTGTAAGATTTTCTCCCAAATCTTTACTAAAATAGAAATCTGTTGTTTCGTTTCCAGCTATATCTGATGCAGTAATTCGAATATAAATATCTTTGCTGCCTTCTTTTCCATTTTCTTCTACTGGATTATAGATTTTATTATAAAGTTTTTCTAAATCATCTGTATCTGCATAAACTGCAAGTCTTGCATTATTTGAGTTTACATCTGTAGGCGAAATTGCGCCTGTTGGAATTGTTGCAAGAGCATCTCCTACACAATTTTCATTATCATAAAACTCTACAGTAATTTTTGTTTCTTTGGCTGAATCGGCAATACTTCCTTCAAGAAAGATTCTTTGACCATAAGCTGAAACGGTTTCATCACCCGGTTTTGAATTTGGCTTTGTAAGAATAAGTACTGGAGGTGTATTATCGATTGTAAATGTTGTGCTCTGAGTTGTAATACGACCCATTGCATCTTTAATAGAAACTGTTATCTGATATGGACCATCTATGATATTATCAGTTTTTGCATTTACAGGAATTTTCCAGATACCGGTACCACGCTTTTTAATATCTTCTTCAAGGGTACCTTCAATTAGAATATCTGAACCAAAGCCGTCGGTGCGTTTTAAAACTGCACTAATTCCAGCAATGTTTCCATCGTCGGAATAAGTTCCTTCTATGTTGAAATCTCCGGCTATTGTTGTATCTACGATGTCTGCACTAATTTCAAGTGATGGTGGATCAGTATCTACCGATGAACCAAGACCAATTTCACAAGAAATTGTAAAGAGAATAATGATAGTTAATAAAGAACAGGCCAGTTTCTTCATAGTTGCACCTCGCGTAATTAAAGTAAAACAACTTTTTTAATAACTCTCTGGTTACACAATTATGAATTAACTATTTTAAATATACTTTATTTTTTCGGTATGTATCCCCTGAATCCTTATTATGCAAACCTCATCATAGAGATTTGTTATACCACCGCAATAATGGTAAACCATTTTTTGGAATAGTCAAGTTAGAATATAGTAGAAACTTAAAAAAAGGGACTTTTTAAAGTAAAAAAAATGGATTTTTTAAAGAAAATTATAGATTTTTACAAATTTTGCAGGAGATGAGGGATGAAAGTGGCATCTAAAATTTCGAAAGCAAAACATTTTTTTCCAAGGTCTTTTAGGGATGCACCAAGGTGATATAGAATTTTTTGATCTATGATTAAAAAGCGGTCGTGCATTTTTGTAGTGTGATTCAACGTAAGAGTTGGATATTGTGTGTTGAACTTCTGGATATCTTGTGTGGTGAGTTTTGTTTTTGGATCGGTATAGATGATGACATTTACTTTTGGCTGTTTTTTAGAGAGGCGTTCCAGGACGGTTAGGTCTACATAGTTGTCGATAAGAATGATTTCGTATTGAGCCTGTGCGAGGAAGGATTCGAATTTTGCGTAGGCGTCGAAGATCTGGCCCTGGTAAAAGATGCCTTGGGTGTCTTGCACGTTGTATTTGTCTATCAATGTGAAAAGCTCCTGCACTTTTTTATCGGTTTCTTTTTGATGAAGATTTGTATCTAGAAGTGCATGTTTGATTGAATTGAGTTCTGTAAAAACCTGAGCATTGTTTTGCAGGAAGTGGCGCATGGAAACAAAGGCATTCATTATCTGGATGCTCATTTTAACGGCAGTTTCACTTTTTAGAACACCTGAGAGCATTGCAACGCCTTGCTCGGTGAAGGCATAAGGGAGATACTTTACATTCTGTCCTCGTTTATCATCTGATTTCAAGGTCGCAAATTGCGACCTTGAAAATTCATCGTTCAAAGTCGCAATTTGCGACTTTGAAGAATTGTCTGGTGAATTTAATTTCAAGGTCACAAATTGTGACCTTGAAAACTCATCGTTCAAAGTCTCAAATTGCGACTTTGAAGAACCAGAGAAGTATTCTTCTGCTTCTTCACGTGTAAGCTGGAACATAAAATTTTCCGGGAAGCGTTCTATGTTTCGTTTTACCGATTGATTTAGAACCTTTGTTTCTGTTCCATACAACTCCGCCAAATCCCGGTCTATCATTACCTGCTGACCGCGAATTGTCAGAATTTTTGATTCGATTGTTTTTTCTGTATTTTCTGTTTCCATAAAAACCTCTATATATAAATTTGCAACGATGTGTGTTTTTCGGAAGTAAATTTTAAGAAAAATTTTGAATATTTTGTTATTTTTTGGACTATAAAAAATCGCTTGCCACCCTTTCTTTTCTATTCTATAATATAAGCGTGGCAAAACTTTTTGTTGTTGGAACTCCGATTGGGAATCTTGGCGATATTACTTACCGTGCGATTGAGACGCTCAAAAGCGTAGATTTTATAGCTGCGGAAGATACCCGCCATACGTTGCAACTTTTGAATCATTTTGAGATCAAAAAGCCGCTTATTTCCTGCAGGGCACAAAACGAAAGATTTGCTGGGGAAAAGATAGTCAAACTGCTGGAAGAAGGACACGACGTTGCTTATGCTAGTGATGCAGGAACTCCCGGAGTTTCTGACCCGGGCGCGGTTCTAGTCGATGTTGTTCGCCAGGCAGGTTTTGATGTGGTGCCGATTCCAGGCCCTGCTGCGTTTGCAACCCTTGTAAGCGTTGCGGGTACGGGCGGTAAAACACTGATTTTTGAGGGCTTTCTTTCACCTAAGCCAGGCAGAAGACGTAGCCGCCTAAAAGAACTGATGGATACCGGAAATGCGGTAGTTATTTACGAAAGTCCGTTCAGAATTACTAAACTTCTTGCGGACATTGCCGATATTGAAAGTAGCCGGCGCATCGTTGTTGGGCGCGAATTGACAAAACTGCACGAAGAAATTACCAGCGGAACAGCCGTTGAGCTGTACGAGGATTATTCTTCGCGACAATCCATAAAAGGTGAATTTGCAGTTTTCATTTCTGGTGTAAAAAATATTAAGAATTCTGATGAATCTACCGATAATTAAAAGGTAGAGGGGTAGGACGTTATGATGATAAATGGTGTAAACAATGTTACTCAGGTAACAAATGTTCAGAATCTCCGCAAAACCGAAAGCTCTGCAAAGGTAGACCGCGAAGTTGATTCTATCAGCGTTTCTGCAGAAGCCAAAGAAATGGCTGAAGCTTACTACCTGGAAAAAGTTGCTAACGAGACTCCAGATGTAAGAGCAGATCGTGTTGCCGAAGTAAAAGAAAAGCTCAAGGATCCTAACTACTTGAATGATGTTGTTATTAAGTCAGCTGCAGATAAATTCTTGTCTGCACTTGGTATCTAACAGCAGTCTTTAAAAGACACGAAAAAGACGGAACGCGTTTCCGTCTTTTTTTTTAAAGAAAGATCCCGAAACAAGTTCGGGATGACTGAGGGAGAAAAATGGCAGATTTAGCATTTCGTATTAATCCAAATATTATTTTAGGCCCTTATACAATCAGCAGACTTGGTGCGCAGGTTCACGAATGGGGTTCTCGCTATATGGTAATTATGGACCCTATGCTCAATGAAGCACAGCTTGCCGGTCAGATTATGCAGTCGCTGATTGACCGCAAAATAGAAAGCTTTGTTTTTGCAGAACTTGCAGAAGGTCCTACTTCTCAGGTAATTGCACGCGCTCTTGGGCTTGCAAAAGAAGGCCATGTTCACGGAATTATTGCAATTGGCGGTGAAAAGGCTATTCAGGTTGGCCGCGCTGTTGCTGCTTACTATAACGAAGTTCACGATTTTTATAATTTTGTTGATGGTGCCCTGCCTACTGCAAACGCAATTCCATGTATCTGTATTCCTACAACTTACCGAAGTCCTTTTATGTTTACTCAGGACATTCCGATTGTAGATTCTCGAAGCCATCAGCTGAAGTTTTTACGCGTTCAGGGTGGAGTTTGCAAACTCGTACTTGCTGATCCTAACCTCATGCTCACTCTTACTGAAAATCAGAAATCTTCTCTCGCTATTGAACTGATTTCCATAGCGGTTGAAGCATATCTTTCGCAGAAAGCAAATTTCTTTAGCGATATGTTCATTGAAAAGGGGCTTGAGATTCTTTCTTATGCTCTTGATGGCTCGCCTACCCTTGATATTACAACTCCTGCTGAAGTTTTGACGGCTCAGGCTGGATGTTTGATTTCTCTGGGCGCTGCTGCATCAAGCGTTGGAGTTGGAAGCCTGCTTTCTTTGAGCATTTATTCGCGCTACCACAAGAGTAAGTCGCTGATTTCTTCTATTTTACTGCCTTTCCAGCTCGAAGATGTATCTAAGTTCAAGCTTGCTAAGGTTGAAAAACTGGCACACTTTTTGAGAACCTGTCCGGAAGAAACTACCGGTGAAGATGCGGCTAAGCAGTTAACTGAATATGTAAGACAGAGAATTGCTAAAGCAGCATTGCCTACTCGTCTTAAGGATTTGAATCTTACTATTGAACAGTTGTCATTGCCGGTGGAAGATATCAGAGCTGTAAATCTGATTAATAACCTTCCACGCAGCATGACTACTGATGATCTGTTTGATTTTGTAAAGTTGGCGTACTAGATTAGCGATGGAATTGGCTCATGAATTGCCATGCGTTTTCACAGGTGTGCTCGCGGCAATCATGGCCCTGCCCGCTTATGCTGGCAAATACACTTAAAACGCGCCCATCTTGGCTTTTGAACTTTTGCATGGTGAGAGTTGCATCGCGGCTTTCATCATACAGCTGCTCAACTTCATCACCGTTAATTCCCCAGATTTTATTTTCCCAATTATCTTTATTTTCGAGCACAACTTCTTCATCATAACGTTCTGCGGCTGTTGCGTTGTTCAACCATAAAACGTAAGACATGCGGTCCAGACACTTTTGTTCCTGACATGGCAATTCTGGAAGAGGTGTAACTTCTCCACCTGCATAAAAAATCGGTACTGGAATAGTTTCGTTTATTCCACCTTCAACTTTGTTACCATAAACATTACAGCCAACATCAAAAGTTGCATCCATAGGAGCCGCAGCGGCAATCACATCTGGATATTCCTGAACCAAATCCCAGGTTTTACAACCACCCATAGAAAAGCCGGTTGCATAAATTCGTGTTGAATCTATTTTGTACTTTTTCTTCAGGATTTCCAGAAGCTCAATCATTTCTGTAGCTGTACTGTTCAGATGATTTTCAATAGTTACAAGCAGGAAGTTATGTCTGTGAGCAATTTTTGCCCAGCCAGCCATTGTTGCGAGGAAGAAACAGCTGTCGCCGCCACCATGGAAACCTAGAACTAAAGGCACCGCTCCCCCATCAAAAATCCCTTTATTATAGAAAGCAAAATATCCGATTTTATGAGTTTCTGTTCCCTTGTCGTCTCCGCAGTTATCTTTTGATGTTTTTACCTCTGCAACACCCGGTTCAATCACAAGACCGTCTTTTTCCAAATCAGGATCTATCTGAAGTGGCCCATTCATTCTGCGGAACTGACGAGCAAAATCATAAAAATCTTTTTGTAGAACTTCTGCTGTAGCGGCAGTATCGCGTTTTAAGAAGTGTTTGCAGCCCTTCTCCAGAATTGCATTTGCCTCTTCGCTGTTGCCATAAGAAATCACAGGAATATCAGCTGCCTTTACATCAGGCAAAACAGAAAGCCCGGTCAAAAGGCAGGTAGCAGGAGCTAAATCTGAACGCCCCCAAAGTCCATCACCTTCAAAATGACAAAGACAGTTTTTGGCAATATAATCGGCACCACTGCCATAACCACACAAAATAATGCGGAAAATTGCACCACGAATAAAATATCCGTCTATGCTGTGACGGAAAAAGTTATTTGCAATTACAACTCCATCCTTATGATACTGATGGATTTTTGAGTTCGAAATGATTTCAGAAAGAATATCTGGAGCAGCAAAAGTCCAATCACCGGTTTTTGGAGTGATAAAAACTACGCTGGAATCAAAATCAGCAGCAAGTTTTTCAAAGCCATGCTCACGGGCAAAAGATATTTGTTCCTCGCGGGTAAGTTTTTTGTCTGCAAAAATCAAAAGATATGGTGCAATAAAACCGTAATTCAGAATATCTCCCTGGAGCGGAGAGTTTGGCACATATACATCTGCATCAAATTTTTCATACGAATTGTTCCAGAAGGCACCATCGTTTGTTCGGGTAACTTCCGGCATTTTTTCCATTTTCATTTTTAAATCCTCCATAATGTGTTGGTTTAGTAAATCGTTTAACCTAACTTCTCAATTGTATCACACCTTAGCCTGATATCAAATAATTTCTGCTAAAATCTTTTTTTTATTTTCCGATAATGGAACTATGAGAGCATCGAATAAGTCTACAATCATAACCGGAGCCGTTTTGTTATTGCTGGCGGCGCTTTTTTCTATCAGTTTGATACTTTTGCCCCTGGATTACGGAATTTCTGGTCCAGGCCATAATAATATTTTCTATATTTTGGGCGATATGCTGTACTCTGTTTACGGATTCTGCAGCATTTTGATTCCTGCCTTTTTGCTTACAGCCGGACTTTCGTGTTTTGCCTCTAAATGGACTGCACGAAAAACCCTTCGCCTGCTTACTGCACTTGTTCCATTTTTCACTTGTGTAGTCACAGAAAACCTTATCCGCTCTGTTATAAAGGTTGATCATTCTCCATTTGCAATTGTAAAAATTCTTATTGCACTTGTAACTGGAGCTATGCTTGTTGTAATTGAATTTCTTGGAACTGGAATTCTTGCAGACCGCCTTAATAATGGTGGCTTTAAGAATTTAACAAAAGGCCGTGTTGCTAAAAAATCAGTTGATTCTGATGAATATATTGATGTAATTGAACCAGAAGATGAAATCAATCTGGATTCAACTGATGAAGAAGCTGAGCCGGTTACAGAAAATGAACCTCTCCCAGAATTCAAAAAGCTTTCGAAATTCAAAGAGCCTAAAGAACCAAAGAAATCATTCTTTGACAGATTCAGAAAAAATAAGAAAGCTGATGATGATGAAGAATATCAGCCTAAGAAATCTACAGCATTTGATGACGTACTTGATAATGTAGAAGAAATGCAGCCAGAGCAGAGCACTAACAAAACTACTGCTGAAAATGATGAACCTGCCGCTCATAACTCAATGCTCACTCAGGAAGAATTTGCAGCTCTTACAACTCCAGAAGCTCCAGCTGATGAACTTGAATGGCCAGGACTTCCTCCAAAGCCAGAAAATCTTCCTCCAGAGTATGATGCTGATTTTGATGAAAATGACCCTGCATTAGAATTTCCTCCAAAAGATGAAGAGCCAGAACAGGTTGAAGTTGAAGTAGAAACTGAAGAAGAAAAAGCTCCTGTTTATAAAGAATCAATTCCTGAAGTTTCAGAAGAACCTGCTGTAGTTGCAAAGACTCCTATTGCAGAAGAGCCTGTTGAAACTCCAGTAAAAAAAACTGATGATGCAAATGACCCATATGCCGCAACCCGTTACATTGACTCGGTTGTAGAAAATCCATTGTATCCTCATAAAATTGTAATTAATGATGATTCAGAAGACATTACAGATGAGCCTCCTGTAGCTCAGCCTGCTCCAGAAAAACCAAAGTACCCTACCCGCATTCAGCTTAATGATGATGCAGTATACGAGAGTAAATCTGAACCAGATACTGATGATGAATATATAGAAGACGAAACTCTTCCATTCCCAAATTTTGATATTGAAGAACCGGCGATTAATTCTGCTACTAATGATGCTAACGAACGTTCGGTAGGTGAATATTTTGAAGAGGACACTCCTGCTCCTCAGCATATTTCTAAAGAGAATCTCTATAACTATTTTGAAAATATTGATACCAAAAAGAAAGCACCGGTAATTGAAGAAACTGAAGATGACTCTGCGGATGAAACCACAAGCGATGAGCCTCAGATTTTTAATCAGCTTGCAGAACAGGAAGAAGTAAATATTTCTACAGCCGCTGCAAGTGTTTTTGCCGACATGGATGCTGACATCAGAAAGACTATGCCTGCAAAACCAAAAGAAGAACCTGCAAGTCATGGAGCTGGCATCCACGGTGGAGCCACAAACCTCACAAAGGATGAACTCTCAGATTTCTTTAATGCCCAGCAGGAAGAAAACACTCCTAAAACAAAAGAAATTGCGGCAAATCCTCCAAAGACAAATCGTGCTACAAAGAAAGGCCCTTATGTAATTCCTTCGGATTTGCTCACTGCCTATAAAGACGACCAGTACTGGATTATTGATGATGCAACAAAACAGGCTTCTCTGAACCTTAAGCAAACTCTGGCCGAATTCAATATTGAAGCTGATATCATCGGAATCAAAAAAGGTCCGGTTGTTACAATGTTCGAGATTTTGCCTGCACCTGGCGTAAAACTCAGTAAGATTGTTGCCCTTCAGGACAATATTGCTTTGAGTCTTGCTGCTCAGTCAGTTCGTATAGTTGCTCCAATTCCTGGTAAACAGGCCGTTGGTATTGAAGTTCCAAACCGCAACCGCTCGGTAGTCGGCTTCCGCGAAATCATCGAAATGGATTTACCTGAATGGAAGAAGATGGCCGTTCCTGTAGTTCTCGGAAAAGACATTCTTGGAAAGGCTCAGCTGATTGACCTTGTTAAAACTCCTCATATGCTGATTGCCGGTGCAACTGGTTCTGGTAAATCGGTTTGTGTAAACTCTCTGATTCTTTCTATTTTGTATAAGAGAAGTTTTGAAGATGTAAAGATGATTCTCGTTGACCCTAAGGTTGTTGAGTTGAAGCTTTACAATAATATTCCACACCTGCTCACTCCGGTTATTACAGAGCCAAAGAAAGCACTTCAGGCCTTGCAGTGGTGTCTCTGTGAAATGGAACGCCGCTACGCTTTGCTCGATGGAATGGGTGTTCGTGATATTTCTAATTACAACGTAAAGATTCGCGAACAGAAAATCTGTACAGAAAAGCTTCCATACATTGTTGTTATTATTGATGAGTTTGCAGACCTTATGGCAACCAGCGGAAAGGAACTCGAAAATATCGTAGCCCGCCTTACAGCGATGAGCCGTGCGGTTGGTATTCACCTTGTTCTTGCTACTCAGCGTCCTTCTGTAAACGTAATTACAGGTTTGATTAAGGCTAACATTCCTACACGAATTGCCTTTATGGTTGCTTCGCGTACTGACTCTAACATCATCATTGATACAGTTGGTGCTGAAAAGCTCCTTGGTCGTGGTGATATGCTTTACGCTTCTGCAGTTGATCCAGCTCCAATTCGAATCCAGGGTACATTTGTCAGCGATCAGGAAGTTGAAAATGTAGTTACCGCTGTAAAAGATTACGGCGAACCGGATTACATTGACGAAGAAATCTTTGTTGAAGATGACGACGAAGAGGGCGCAAGAGATTTGTTTGGTGAGCCAATGGATGATGATGATCCGTTGTACGACCAGGCTCTTGAAATTGTCGTTCAGAGCGGTAAGGCCAGCGCAAGTTATATCCAGCGCCGCCTGAAGATTGGTTATAACCGTGCAGCCCGCCTCGTAGAAGAAATGGAAGAGCGCGGAATCGTAGGCCCAGCGAACGGAAGCAAACCTCGCGAGGTAATTCATATTCCATAATAAAAGTGAGAGGTCATGCTGAACTTGTTTCAGCATCTCCCACTTCAGGAAGTTTATATGATTCTGATAATTCTTAGCTTTATTGCCGGTGTTGCCTTCTGCGCCGCCGGCGTATATTTTCTCTTGCCACAATTTCTTGATAAATTAAACGAAGCAGCTTCTGACAAGTCGCCTGAGACTCAACGTAAGAACCAGTTGCGAGCAAAGAGCAGCGGATATGTTGCGCTTGGGCTCGGGGCTCTGACTTTAGTTCTTGCTTTTATGTTGATAAGTTTTCCACAGATTGCATCACCACTGGTGCTGGTGTATATGATTTTTGTGTTAGCTGCGGTGTCGGTGCTTTTGGTGATGTATAAGTAGATGGGGGGCGTTACGGGGGCAAAGCCCCCGTTAGAAGGGGTAGCCCGCAACGAAGTGCGGGCGAGGGGAAGGCTTTCCCCTCCTCCTTTATTTCATGAAATAGGTTTTTATAGGTGGAAATCCGTTAAACGCAACTGACGCGTAAGTTGAAGTGTAAGCACCTGTTGAAAGCCAATACAACTTGTCGCCAGCTTTCAAAGAAATTGGCAGCTTGTACTTTGCATCTTCGTACATGATGTCCATGCTGTCGCAGGTTGGACCGGCAATGATTACGATGCCTTCTTTTTCGCCTGGTTTGTCGCGGCTGGTTACTACAGGGTATTTGATTGATTCGTCGAGGGTTTCGATAAGGCCGTTGAACTTTCCGGCGTCTACGTAAACCCAGCGGGCAAGTGCTGTGTTGTTTTTGCGGCTGGTCAAAATTACTTCTGAAGTTAAGATTCCGCTGTCGCCAACAAGTGAACGGCCTGGTTCAAGAATAATCTCTGGGATATCATCGCCAAAGTCTTCCTGAATATAACGTGTAATTTCTGAAGCATATTCTGCGAGTGTGTTTGTTGGTTCGATGTAGCTTGCAGGGAAACCACCACCCATATTAATCATGCTCAGGCGGATACCTTCTTCTTCTTCGAGGGAAGTAAAAAGATATTTTACCTTTGCAATAGCGTCGTTCCACTGACCAATATCACGCTGCTGGCTACCTACGTGGAAGCTGATTCCATAAGGTGTAAGACCAAGGTCACGGGCAAGCACGAGAAGATCATAAGCCATATCCGGGTGACATCCGAACTTGCGTGAAAGAGGCCAGTCTGCACTAACTGAATTTTCTACGAGGATACGAACATAAATGCGGCTGCCTGGAGCATTCTTTGCAATTTCCTTAAGGTCGTCCTTGCTGTCTGTAGCAAACATGCGGACACCTTTGTCGTAGAAATATTTAATGTCCTTTGCTTTTTTGATTGTATTTCCGTAAGAAAGTCTGTCTGGAGATACATTAAATTTTGAAATCAAATCCAGCTCATAGCGGGAAGCGATATCAAAGTTTGACCCCATATTTGCGAGCATTTCGAGTACTGGCTCACCAGGGTTTGATTTCATAGCATAATAAATTCTGGCATACGGAAATGAATCTCTTAATCTGATGTAGTTCTGTTTGATTGTGTTGAGATTGATTACAATATTTGGAGTTTCCAAATCTTTAGAAAAGTCGAGAAAACGCTGCCAGTCCTTATCGCTGACATAATCGTTACGATTAAACATTTAGACCACCTGTTTTAATGGAAAAATGTAAAATAACCGGTGTATTCGCAGCTAATCAACAAACGGGAATCATGGCTGCGAGCGATCCGCCAACGCTGTTCTAGGAACCCTATAAATTTCAACGTTCGGGGAATAATAGCAAAAATCATAAATATAGTTAATTACTTTTTAAAAATTTTTAAAAAATTGTTTTATTTGATTTTGTACAATTTATTTAGACATTTTTAACTTGTTTTTTTCGTTTTGAGAATTATGAAAATAAAATCTTTCTTATATCAATATTTCCATTTTTTTTCATCAAAATTAAACCTATCACAAGGTTCATTTTGATTTAGTGGCAACCATTGATGCTTTTCAATCTGTTTATTAACAATACATTTCCCATTCAAATAATTCTTACAATGCTCACATCTGGAACAAGTTCTCAAAAATAATTCTGATGATCCAAACTCATTTTTTATGGCTTGTATTTCTTCTGGTAATGTATATGGAGAATTTTTATTGCGAGAACTTTCTTCGAGCATTATATATTTAAAATAATTCTTATTTCTGATTGCTTTTGGCAAAATTCCTTCTGATATACAAACATCCAGAAAATATTCAAAAAGGAAAGGTTTTTTATTTAAAATCGAATATTGATATAAATCAAATATATATCTTCTCATATCTTTGCATAAAGCCAATGCAGAAAGATAATAATCAAAAAGTGCTCTTTCCTTTTTATGAATTATTTTCACTTTAACTACGTAGCAAATGTAATTCATAAATGAAAGAGTTTTATCTGCAAGTGTAGGAATTGTTTTATCGTCACTTCTATGGAATGCTTCGTTATACCAATCTTTATCATAATCATTCATAAGAATGAAATCCTGAATATCTTTATTTTTCCATAATTTATGTAAAAGAGAATCAAGATATTCTGCTCTTCTGTTATTATTTGATTCACGCCATTGAAAAAGAGCAATAATACCGCCACAAGCGGCAACTATAAGTTCAATATTATCTAAAAGGAATGAAAAAAATGTTTTCATATATGTAAACTATAAACTTTTTCTTATTTTTTGTTTATAGTTATAAGTGGAGATTTTTAAAAATGGAAATAAAAAAGATTAAATCTTTTTCAGCAGATGATTTACAAAAACTATTTTCTTCAGTTGAATGGAAGTCTGCGGCATATCCAGAAAAATTAGTTTCAGCATTTGAGAATGCTTCACATGTTGTTTCTGTTTGGGAAGGGACTTCTCTTATTGGAATAATAAGAAGTATGGATGATGGTTGCTGGAGTGCAAACATTGATTGTCTTGTTGTTCATAAAGATTTTCAGGGAAAAGGTATTGCTTCAAAACTTATGACTGAACTTCTTGAAGACTTAAAAAACATTACTTATATAAATGTTTGCCCTGATGATAAAGAAATAGGACAATTCTATTCAAAATTCGGATTCAAAATTATTGATGGATATTATCTACAGAAAATCAATCCTTAATTAATCTTCCATAATATTTATCTAATATTATTTCTGGTTTATATGAAAGTTTTGCTTTTCTTAGACCTTCTATCCCAAGATCCTCTTCTCTATTTATATATTTAAAATTACTACAATGTTTTATAAACTCATTATTGATAACTGCATAACCACCAAAGGCAGCTTCTGTACTTAAACATTTTTCAAAATGAATATCCAAAACCTCATCAGATATTTTACTTGCAAGAGTAATCGCAACTGGGGTTTCTTCTACATAAAGCAGCCCGCCAGAAAAATCAAATAATGATATATGATTTAAAGCAGATTCAATTGAAGTTCTTTCTGACTGATAAATATGTGTTTCAGAATCACTGTTTTTACCAGTTTGTTCATTTATCCAATTATCAGCAACCATCAGAAAATCTGTATAAATTTTTGTTGAAAAGTTGCTTTTATTAAAATAAACAAAAGATTCATTTGCAAAGGTTCTGTGAAATTTTGATATATGATTTTTTTTCTTTTGAAGTTTTTTGCCAGGTAGATTCTCTAAATCACTTTGAAGATAAATATAATCTCCATCTGCAGGATTTGTTCCCCACCCTATTTTATAATCAGGGAAATTATTTGTAATAAATGTATCAAATTGTTTTTTTTGATTTTCTGTAAAAAGACATAGGGATATATTAGATTTCTTCTGATTTTCTGTTATATGCAAAAAATAATCTCTCAAAACGGAATCTTCATTTGGGCTTGCGTCTTCATTAAAAAATATTGGAAAAGTATATCCTCTTATCGAATCTGAATAATCAAACTTCCGCAGTAAATATGAAGTATGCCTTTCAAGTTCTATTTTATATCTATCTTTCAACAAGAATAAATTTCCCAAGGAGTTATCACTTCCAAAAAGTCCAGAAAAATTTAATTGATGTTTTAGATATTCGAAATCAGAAATATCCATATTGTGAATTTATTAATTGGTTAATGAAAAATCAAGCATAGAATTATTAATAAATAGTATAATTCTCTTTTATAATTTGTTTTTCTTATCTAAAAAAGATTAACTGTTTATAATCAAATCCTTAATTACTTCACTGGCAATTATAAGCCCAGCCACAGATGGCACAAATGCGCAGCTACCTGGTGCTGGGGAATTACCTTTGAGTTCGACAGTCTCATTCTGCCTGTTAGCCGCAACTACCGGCTTTTCTTTTGAATACACAACCTTGATATTTTTAAGCCCACGCTTTTTACATTCCTGTCGCATTACGCGCGCAAGCGGACATACACTGGTCTGCGAAATATCAGCTACTTCAAATTGAGTTGGATCGAGTTTGTTACCAGCCCCCATACTGCAAATTATTGGAACGCCTGCTTCCTTCGCCTGAACTATCAGCTGGATTTTTGCAGTCACTGTATCAACGGCATCTACGACATAATCATATTTTGAAAAATCAAAGAGGTCGCGGGTCTCTGGAAGATAAAAACATTGGAAGGTTTTTACATCGGCATTAGGGTTTATATCCAGAACGCGTTCCTTCATAACTTCAACCTTCGGCTGGCCAATCGTTGAATGAAGAGCAATTATCTGACGGTTAATATTTGTGAGCGAAACTGTATCGTTATCAATCAAATCAATATGGCCTACTCCACTGCGGGCAAGCGCTTCAACAACATAACCACCCACACCGCCAACTCCAAAAATTGCAACATGAGAATTATGGAGTTTTTCAATAGCGGTATTCCCAAGCAAAAGTTCAGTTCTGGAAAATTCATTCAACATAAGATGAATATATCATTTATAGTCGGAGTTTACAAACCAAAACCCGTGTTGCAAAATCCGATTTGCTTTATCTGATTTTGTGGCTTAGAATTATTATTATGACAAAAGAAAATGTTTTATCCTCTCTAACTCTTTATGAAAAAATCAGATTATTAAATGGCGTTGGCAGCTGGAACACTTTTGACTGTAATGGGAAAGTGCCTGTAATATCGATGAGTGATGGTCCACACGGATTACGTCGCCAAACTGGAAATGAAAGTTACACCGATATCAACGACAGTAATGTGGCCACCTGTTTTCCAACTGCAAGTGCAATTGCTTCTTCCTGGAGCCGCGATAGTGCACGCAAAATGGGACAAGCAATTGCCCGTGAAGCCAAGGCTGAAAATGTTCAGATTATGCTTGGCTGCGGAATGAACATTAAGCGCACTCCTTTGTGCGGCCGTAATTTTGAATACTTTTCTGAAGATCCTGTTTTGTCCGGACAGATTGCAGCAAGTTATGTTGAAGGAATGCAGGGGGAAAATGTTGGAGCCTGCTTAAAACATTTTGCCATGAATAATCAGGAGAAGAACCGACAGTCTTCTTCGAGCAATGTTGACCAACGCACTATGCGTGAGATTTATCTTAAGGGTTTTGAGATTGCTGTCAGGCAAGCCAAACCAGTTTCCATTATGTCCAGCTATAATTTGATAAACGGAACTTATGCGAGTGCAAACAGGAAATTGCTAACTGACATTTTGCGCAATGACTGGGGCTTTGATGGCATTGTGATTTCTGACTGGGGTGCAAATATGAATGCACCGGAAAGTCTTAAGGCCGGTCTTGATTTAGGAATGCCGGATAGCAAAGGATATTTTGCAAGCCAGATTAAGAAAGCTCTGGATGCTGGCACTATTACTGAAAAAGATATTTATGCAGCTTGCGAACGTATTATTGATAAAGCATTTTATTTTGATGAACACAAAGAAGAGTTTGGAAATGGAACAAAAGCTGTGCCTGTTGTTTTTTCAGAGCAGCACAAGGCAGCGCTTGAACTTGCATTGGACTCTGCAGTGCTTTTGAAAAATGACGGAGTGCTTCCTTTGAAAGCTGATTCGAGTGCCGGCAAACAGCGCCTTGTCGCAATTGGTGTTCTTGCACATGACGTTCGTTTCCAGGGTGGCGGCTCAAGTCATATCACTACAAAAAAATATCCTGATATTATCGAAGAACTTTCCAAAGATTTTGAAGTTGCAGCTGAAGTAAGCTATAATGAAACAGCCCTGGAACTTGTTAGGAAGCAGGTGGCAGAAAACAGTAACGTTCCGGTTTTATTTTTCTGCGGGCTCACTGATTCGAGCGAAGGCGAAGGCTTTGACCGAACGGATTTGTCTCTAGACCAAGAACAAGTTAGTCTTTACAAACAGATTCGTGCTGTAACAAAGAACGTGATTCTGGTAACCTTTGGAGGTTCTCCTTTTGATTTGTCTTTTGCAACTGATGCGGACTGCCAAGCTCGCGCAATTCTTCATATGTACCTTTGCGGTGAAGCCTGTGCCGAGGCTTGTGTTATGCTGCTTACTGGCCGTGCTAATCCGAGCGGTAAACTTGCAGAAACCTGGCCGTTAGAAGGTGACTACATAAAGCCTGTTGAAGATTTTGACATTAATTATAAAGAAGGCCTTCTTGTCGGCTATAGATATTACGAGACTAAGCAACGGCCGGTTTTATTTGAATTCGGATACGGACTCAGCTATACAAGTTTTGAATATTCAGATTTGAAGGTTGAAAAGACTGGCGGTGAGAATCCATCGTTCAAAGTTACCGCAACAATCAAAAACACTAGAGCTATTGCAGGAGCAGAAGTTGTTGAGTTATATATCAAAAATCCGACAGGTACTGTAACCCGCCCTTCTATTGAACTACGAGACTTTACGAAAATCCACCTCGCCCCAGGTGAAGCAAAAACTGTTGAGTTCACTCTCACAGGAGATGCCTTCAGCGTCTTCTCCGACAAACAGAATTCTTTCTGCACAGTCGGCGGTGAATATGAAATCTGTCTTGCAAGTTCGGTCCACGATATCCGCTTGAGTCAGAAGGTGCAGGTAGAGGGCGCTTCGATAGAAGAACTCGTTTCACCAGATGATGTTCTTCAGCAAAAAGTTTTCACCCAACACGAGCGACATCACAAAGGCGAGTTCTCTGCCAGCGACTCACTAGGTCTTATGGCAACAGAAAGCCGTTTTGTCAGAGGCTTACTCAAAGTTGTTCGCTTCTTCCTTATCAAAACAAGTAAAAGCAAAAGCTCCGATGACCCGGCTGTAAAAATCATGATTCGAGGACTCGAAGAAAATCCACTCGAAAGTTTTATAAGTACAGCCCCTGAAGTCTTCACAGAAAAACTTGTTAGCCGCATCTTACGAGCTGCAAATCATGGAGGTAAAAAATGGAAAAACTAGATAACAGAACTAAATGGAGCTACTGCATTGGTGCAACTGGCCGTGACATGGCTTACGCCCTTGTCAGCATGTTCCTCATAAATTACATTCAGTACACAATGAAGCTTACGGTTGCACAGTTTGCCGCAATCGCAGCCATTGTTGTTGTCTGCATGATCTGGGATGCAATTAACGATCCACTCATGGGTATCATCATTGAAAATTGTCACATGAAAATGGGTAAATACCGTCCCTGGATTTTAATGGGCGCAATCCTCAACGCAATCATCATCGTTCTGCTTTTCACGCTCAGACCAACAGGCTGGGGCTTTGTCGGCTTATTCGGTGTGGGTTATCTGCTTTGGGGAATGACTTATACAATGAATGACATCGCTTACTGGGGAATGCTTCCAAGCCTTTCATCAGATCCAAAAGAACGAAATTTTCTTGTAACTGCAATGGGCATTTTTATCTGCGTTGGTCAATTTACTGTGGCGGGCGTTGTTCCTACAATCATCGCTGGAAACGCAATCAACACTTACCGCTATGTGGCCCTGATTGTCGGCCTTTGCTTTATTGCCTTTCAGACTCTCACAGTACTTGGTGTTAGGGAACGCAAACATTCAGCAGAAGAAAATGTTGAACACCTTGGTCTCAAAGATATGTTTAAGATTTTTGGCCGCAACGACCAGTTGATTCCGGCAGGAATTTCTTCGCTTCTTTTCAATATTGGAAGCGGACTTTTGATTATGTTCGGAATGAACTTTTTCTATTTTGAATTCGGCTATTCCAAAGGTGGCGACCTCGTATTCATTTTCACAGTAATGTACGGGCTTGGCACTTTGATTTCTGAATTTCTTTTCCCACTGCTCACAAAGTTTTTCAAGCGTAAAGTGCTTTTAAATTTCTTTTCGATTTTTGCCTGTGCCTGCTATCTGATTTTCCTCGGAATCGGTTATCTTCCTTTCCTTCCAAAAAATCCGCTTATCATAAATCTTCTTGGCTTTTTGATTTTCTTCAGTCAGGGTGTTTTAAACATGCTGATTATCGTTATGCTCAACAACACAATAGAATATGATGAATTAAAATTCAACGAACGACACGACAGCATCATTTCTACCGTACGAAGTTTTTCTGCAAAACTTTCCGGTGCAATCAATCAGGGAATTGTAAATCTCACTCTGATTGTTTCAGGCATCTATGCAATCAGTCAGAATATCAGCGAACTCGAAGTAAAATCAGGAGCCGGCGAAATAGCACGAGAAGAGGTTCTCTCTGCTGCTGACGGCTTTATCAACTCTGCAACAAGTCATCAGCTTTTTATCCTTCGCACTGGCATCACTCTTGTTCCGCTTGCTGCCCTAGCCTTCTGTCTTTTCATTATGAATAAATATTACAAAATTGATGAAACAAAATATGATGAGATAGTTGCTGAAATTAAAAAACGTAGTCAGGACTAACTAAAAATTACATACCTTTTTTTGCCGCTTCTTCCATCACAGCTTTGAGGGAAGCGGTATAAAAGGTCTGCAGACATTCACGGAAAATTTCTTTATCCAGATCACCATTATGACGGATGTACCAGATAATCTGGGCACTCAAAAGATTTGTAAATCCGAAGCTAACAAAAGTCTTAAAATCTTCAGAATGCTTTACGCCTGATTGGATTGAAAAATAATCTATCGTAGCTCCTACAAATCCGCGTAAATCTTTTTCAAAAATAATCTTCAACTGCTGCTCCCCAAGCGATTCGTATGCACAGGTACACAGCGGAATATTTTTATCAATATAATCCAGAACAAAATCCATTGCCTGCGGAAGTGTCGCATTTGCGTTATGAAAAGAATCCACAATATTTTTTACTTCCTGTTCATAAGCAAACGAAAGCAGATCATAAGTATTTTCAAAATGATAATAAAAAGTGTTTCGATTAATGCTGCAATCAGCAACAATATCCTGCACTGTAATCTTTGAGAAAGGTCTGTCTTTAATAAGTCGCTTGAGACTTTCTGCCATCTGAATTTTGGTTTCTGAAGGATTCTCGTTCATGAATCTCATTATTAGACATTCCGCAAAATTTGTCTATTGTCTTATGGGGGTGATTCTATTAAATTCCAAATTATGAAACACAGCAAACTTCTCCGTTATGCATTATTTGCCACCGTTGCAATTTTCTTTGTATTTATAACTATTCTCGTAACCCGAAAAAAGCCAGTACCTGAAAAGGCAGATGCGCTTCCTGCGGTAATAATTCAGAAGCCTGTAAATGGTACGCTGGTTGAATCAGTTACTATTTCCGGCTATGTGGAAGCCAACGCTATGATTCCGGTTGTACCTTTTGTTTCTGGTACAATTACTGAGTATCCTGCGCGTGCCGGTGACTTTGTAGAAAAAGATACACTGCTTGCAAAGATTGATGATGCACCTTTCCGTCAGCAGATGCTCCAGGCACAGGCTGCATATTTTGCCGCACAGAGTACTTTCGAACGTCTCGAAAAATTATACAAGGCCGGGTCTACAACTCAGCAGAATTATGATTCTGCAAAAGCTCAGGCAGATGCTTCTAAGGCTCAGTATGATTTAGCAAAGCTTCAGGTAGATTATACAGAAGTTCGCGCCCCAGTTGATGGAACAATTTTGATTGCAGATCAAGCCGTTGGTGGAATTGGAAATCAAAGTCAGCCGGTTGCAGTTCTCGCAGATTTGTCAAATCAGGTTGTACGTCTTAAGGTTCCAGAAAAATATTTTGATTTGTTTACTCTTGAACGCGAAAACTTAAAAGTTCAGGTAACACGTCCTGCAGAAAAAAATATGTATGATGATGCCGTTACTTTAGCGACAATTGAAAACATTGCGCCTTATGTTTCACCTCAGAGTAAAAACTTTATTGTTGTATGTCGCCTAGATGAACCTGGCGAACGCTTCCGACCTGGTATGTTTGTAAAGGTTCAGGTTGCATACAAAACTTATGAAGATGTTCCGCTTGTAAGTCTTAAGGCTCGCAAAATGGATGGTTCTTTCTATATATATGATGATTCAGACAGTACCGCTCATTTTGTTGAAGGTCAGAATTTTCCAAATGATGGAACTAACTTTATTGTTCCAGAAGAATACCGCAATTCCTATATCGTGATGGATGGACAGAACTTTGTGTTTGACGGACAGAAAGTTCGCATTTTCGAGGATGCATATGAAAGTTTCTGAGTTCTCTGTAAAACATCCTGTCATCATCACCATGATTCTCATTGTGCTCATTGCATTCGGTTTTTTCTCGCTGAGTGGAATGCGCACAGAGTTCATGGAAGATATCTCCATGCCTCAGGCTATTGTTTACACGGTTTATCCTGGTGCTAGTGCCGAAGACGTTGAAAGCGATATCACAAAAGTTCTCGAAGATTCTTTTGTTACCCTGCCACACTTTAAGGCAATAGACAGCACCTCTTCAAATTCTCTCAGCTGGATTTTGATTACTTATGCAGATGGCTATGACCCATACGACCAGCTTACAGAACTTCGTAACAGAATTTCTGAACTTGTAGAAAAACTTCCGGATGGAATTTCTGGAGAGCCTCGCGCATTGGTTGGTGGTATGGCCATGATGCCTATCATCACTTATTCTGTAAGCTCAGGTCAGGATACTGCCCGACTCACTCAGTATCTGGAAGATGAACTTAAGCCTCTTCTTACACAGATTGATGGAGTTTCCCAAGTTTCTATCGACGGTGGTAAAGAACTCGCTGTAAATATTAAAATTGATGTTGATGCGCTTACTTCAAAAGGCATTGCTGTTTCTACTATTTATCAGGTTTTAAATTATGGAAACGTGACTCTGCCACTTGGTAACGCAAGTTATCAGGACCGTGCAATTCAGGTTCGCTATGCTGGAGGCTTCAATTCTCTTGATGATGTGAAAAATCTTCCAGTTGGAGTTGGTGATGATTCTTCTATAATTCGCTTAAGTGATGTTGCAGATGTTAGTCTCTCCTATCCAGAAAAGAACGTTACAGTTACAAACGGACGTGAACCGCTTACTATTGTTAGTGTAACCAAACGACTTGATGGCGACACTGTTAAAATTGTAAAGAAAGTTAAGAAAGCAATTGCTGAATGTGAAAAAAATACAAATGGAGCAGTTCAGTTTCACATTGTAAGTGACGACAGCCGCCAGGTATACGCTTCACTCAAAGCAGTTATCCAGAGTGGTATTCTTGGTGTTGTTTTTGCTGTTCTCGTAATTCTGCTTTTTATGGCAGACTGGCGCGCAACTCTTACAATCAGCCTTTCTATTCCACTTTGTATTTTGTTCAGTCTGATTGGATTACGCATTCTCGATATTTCCCTGAACCTCATGACTCTTTCAGGTCTCGTAATTTCTCTTGGTATGGTTGTCGATGGTTCAACGGTTATGCTTGATCAGATTTACCGTTACTACAAACGCCGCGACCAGGAAACTGGCGAAATGGAATACACAGTTACCCAGAGTATCTACAAGGGCTGGGATGAAGTTTCTGCTTCCATCCTCGCAAGTGCCGCAACAACAATTGTCGTATTCATTCCTATCGCAATGCTCGGTGGTCTTGTTGGAAGCGTTCTTCACGCTGTTTCTGTAACAATTATTCTTGCAATTTTCTCTTCTTTCTTGGTTGCAGTTATTATTGTTCCATATCTTTTGAAGCTCTTCCTTTCTGAAAACGGCCCAAAGGTTCGTGGCAAGCCTCGAAAGTTTGACCGCGCAATGGACAAGGTTGAACGCGGCTACCGTAAAGTACTTGCGTTAGCTTTAAATAACCGTGGCTTTGTTGTACTCGTTGCAGTTTTCCTTCTCGTATTCTCTGGTTTTATTGCGCTGCGTCTTGGAATCAGTTTTATTCCTTCAACCGACTCTGGTGATTTTTATATTTCTACAGAATTCCCAATGGGAACTGAAAAGGAACAGACTCACGAAAAAATGCTCATTGCCCAGGAGCTTCTTTACAAGTATGTTCCAGAAATTGATAACGTAGTTATGTACGAAGGTCAGGGCGACTCTTCAAACTTCTCGTCAGTTTCTACTCCACACTATGCTTATACTCACGTAGTACTTGTTCCGGTTTCTGAACGCAAACGAGATGTTCACGAAATCATGCTTCAGATTCAGGAAATCTGGGCTGCAGTTTTACCTGACTCAAAAGTTTCTGTTCAGAACGGTGGTTTCGATAAACTCGTTGGTTACGTTTCTGATGGTGGTGGTTACGGTATCACATTGATTTCCGAAGACCTTGATGTACTTTATGAAACTGCTATGAAAATCAAAAATCATCTAGAAACAGATCCGGAAGTTGTAACCGCAAAACTCGACACAGATTTTGATACCAGTACGATGATTATTGATATGAGCCAGGAATATCTGAGCTCACTCGGCATCACAAGTTATGAAGCGGGAATTACCTCGGCTATTTTGTTCCAGGGAATAGACTGCGGACGCTATAAAGATTTGGAAAGTGGCCGACGCTACGACCTGCGAATCACTTCGAACATCACAGATAAGAATATCACTGCTGATGATATTTCGAATCTTCACATAGTTACTCAAAACGGACAGGATGTTTCATTTGCAAACCTTTCAGATATCCGCGTTGAAAAATCTGTCTCACAGATTAACCATTCGAACCGCGCAAAAAAAATTACAGTTACTGCATCGCTTGTTGGCGAAGATACGAGTGGAGTTTCACAGCGCGTAAATCAGTTCATTGCAAATAATCCGTTACCAAATGGAGTTCACTCAAAGGCCGGCGGAATTATGGCACTTATCGGCGACATGATTACCCCGATGATTTCTGCGCTTCTGATTGCAGTCTTCCTTGTTTACACAGTTATGGTAATTCAGTTTGAAAAATTCAAACAGCCGCTTCTGATTATGGTAACTATTCCGTTCTGTTTCATTGGTGTTGTTGCCGGACTTTTAATGTTTGGTTCAACTCTCAATCTTTTGTCGCTGCTCGGTTTGATTTCTCTTGCGGGTGTAGTCGTTAATAACGGAATTATTCTCGTTGATTATATTAATCAGCTGAGAGTTCAGCGCCGTCAAGTTATTGCACGCAGCAAGGGAACTCAAGACAGAGATGGTGAATGGCACGTTGATTTGACTCCAGAACAGGAAGAAGAACTTTTGCGAACTTCAGTTCTTGATGGAGCAGCCAGCCGAATCAGACCAATCCTCATTACAACTCTTACTACCCTTCTTGGTGATATTCCGATGGCCGTAGCAAAGGGTGAAGGCTCTGAGCTTTATGCATCCATGGGCCAGGCAATCGCGGGCGGACTTTTAACTTCCACCCTGATTACTTTGATTTTAATTCCAGTAATTTATTATATGAGTGAAAATAAATATCGACATCAAACATCATTAAGAGGTAAACATGAATAAAAGATTTCTCAAAACATTAGCAGGCACATTTGCCCTCACCACAACTCTTCTTCTCACAAGCTGCTACTCAGTTTTCAGCGGTGGAACCGGCGGTATAATCGTAGATGCAGAAAGCACTTCTACACCAAAAACAGGAATTCCATTCGTTGATGTTTATGCTTACACAGACAGCGGCACAAGAGATTCCGCTTATAATTCATGGCGCGAAGGAACAGTTTTTTCTCCTTCAAATTCTTATTACGGTCACACAACTACAGATGTAAACGGCAACTTCACAATTTCAAATATAGTCTGGAAATCTGATAAACCGGAGTTTGGAAAAGATGCAGACTTTACAACAATCTATCTTTTATACTATCACGAAAATTATGGACTAACGAAAGGTAGTACAGTTATCACATCTGATAGTACAAGTGACACTGTTTATGCAGAACTCAAGGCTATTAGAAAAACTACTGCGCTTAATATAAATATTATTGATGTAGCGGATTCACGTGTGACATCCAACAGCGTTCTCGTAAAAATTTCTGTTCCACAAACCACTGATACTCTGACAACTGCAAAAGCAAAAATTTACGAGCAGACAATTACCGGAAGCGGAACAATTAATATCAGTTATCCTCGCTGGAAAAATCAAACTGATAAAGCTAAGGCAAAAGAAAATGAACCGGAAGTCAGCATTAATTATGCGCAGAGCGCAGATACAATTACATGGAAAGCATGTGCAAATGCAGATAATGAAGCTAGAGACTATTCTTTCTTAAATGATGATTTTAGTATCATTAAAAAAATCCAGAACTCGAATTACAGTGTTTCCGTTTATGGAAAGACAACACGAATTTATCTTCCATCTGTAAGTGGAATTTATGGCGATAGTTCAGATGAAGCTAGTGATGGTATTGAAATAAAAATGATTGCACAGGATAAGAGTGGAAATTTTACAATTGATTGTGGAATTGTAACAACAGAGGCAACACCTAAAGGTACATCAGATAAAGAAAAACATGGAACTTTTTCTAATTTAGGTAATGGCTATTTCATAGATGATGATTTATACACTGATAATTTTAAAACCATAGAAGTTCAGTTTTATGCTAATGATATACTACTTGGAACCAAAGAACTTAGAAGCGATACAACATCATATAACTTAAATTTGAATAATTTATAATTTGTGGTAATTAAAGCTTATGAAACATAAATTATTCTTCACATTTATATTTATCTCATTATTTACGGTGATTGCGCCTGTCAAAATCACCGCACAGGAATCAGCTACAAACTACACCCTCGACACCTTGTTAGACGCGACTAAACACAATCATCCGGAGCTGCTTAAACTGCAGGAAGAATATCGTCGATGTCTACTTGATGTAAAAGATGCCTGGTGGAATCTGGGGCCAACTGTTGATTTTCAGGCGAGCGGAACTTATATGGTGAATCCACCTGTTGATGCGATTTACGTCAATGTTGATGATATTGTTAATGCAATTTCCTGGAACGGAGTAAAACCTCAGACAAGAGGTCAGCGTATAAAAGTTTTCAACGGAATGGAAAACACACTTTATAATTTCCAGGTTGATGTTACTCAGCCGGTTTTTACCTGGGGAAAAATCACAAACGCAATTAAGCTCTACAGACAGATTTCACAAATCAAACAAACTCAGATTATTCAGCAGACAGAGCAGCTTGAAACAGAACTTAAGACCCGTTTGCTCAGCCTTTATTATATGAACAGAATTCTGGAAATCCTTGATGAAGAGCAGACTTACACAGACCGTATGGTTGAAGTAAGTGAAAGTGCTGAGCAAACCGGCATGCTTTTACATCAGGATGTTGTTGATGCAAAGATTCAGGCAAAGGAACTTGAAATTGCAAAGCAGGATTTGCTCGAACAGATTAACGACCAGTTGCTGGAACTTGGGCGAATTACGGGGATTACCGCATTATCTGTAAATCAGATTGATTATGCTTTTGTGCCGCAAGTTGTGGATGAGTTTGATAATCTTTTAAGCACCGACTTATCTGAACTGGAAGCTCAGGTTCTTTCTGGAAATCAATCTTCTATCAAAATGCTGACTCAGCTTGAAAACGTAAGCAAGACAGCAGAAAAAATTTCCCGCGCTTCCGAAAACTGGAAACCAGATTTTGCCCTCCAGATGAGCAGCAGCTATTCAGGTTCAAGAGTACCATTAGTTGAACCTAACTGGTTGCGCAAAGACGACTACTCAGTAAACATTTCAGTTGGCATAAAAACCACAATCTGGGATGGCGGAAAAAAAGTACGTGATGTTTCCAGAAAAGTAAGCGAAGTTGAAACCGCCGAACTCAACAAACTCGATGCCCGTTCAACACTCAGCAAAACCTTCAATTCACAGTGGAACGCTGCTCAAGTATGCACAATGAAAATTGAATATCAGGATTTGAAAATCGAATCTGCCACTTCCAAAATTCAACAGAAGCAGCAGATGTATGAATCCGGCTACGGCTCAGAAACCGACGTTCTTTCCGCAAAAATCGAACGCTGCAACGCCCAGATTGAAAAAGAACAACAAGCCCTGGCCCGCGCCGCCGCCTGCCTTACTATTGAGTATCTCAGGAAATAATTGTCAGACCGCAATGAGTACATTCACTGTGAGTGTCTTTATGGAGATGGAGGCCGTTTCCTTCGCACCATCTCCATGAACGGCATTTTGCACACCGGCCGATTTTTGCCCAACTTCTATTTCGCATACATTCATATCTGCTATTCCAGATTTTCATAAAATTAAAATCTGAATCATAGATATTTCCCTGAATAAAATCTTTGCCACGAACACTGAGACAGACTGAAAGATCTCCGTTGCACATTACTGAACCTACACTTATACCGCCACGACAGAAGAAAAAATAATCACGAACCTTCAGTTCAAATTTTCCAAGATAGCCTTGGCAAGAATAATTCAAATGGATTCTTTTATTATCATGGCTTACATAGTCTCGAGTTTCTTCAATAAATCTCATCAGTTCAAAATATTCTGAAGGATTTAATCCAAGTTCATTTTTATTATCTGCCGCCCGCCCCGAAGGAAAGATTGAAAATATACGCCAGTTTTCTACACCCTGTTGAATCAGATAATCCCTGAGAGCCGGCAGCTTTTTCAGATTATTATGATGAACGCAAGTGATAACATCGAAGACAAAATATTGTGATTTCTTTTTATGCTCAGCGCACAAACGAATTGTATTTTCTACAGTTTGAAAAGATTTTGGATTCTGTCGTAAATAAGTGTGTTCTTCTTCCAAGCCATCAAGACTCACACTAAGACTACCCATGCCACTAGAAATCAGAGAATTAAACCGTTCAGCCGTCATCAAAAGACCATTTGTGACTATACCCCAGCTATAACCACACTTTCTGATTTCCCGGCCAACAAACTCAAGATCATCCCGCAAAAGAGGTTCGCCACCAGTTATGCAAACCGTAAGATTTTTTAAGCCGGATTCTTTTATCCCTTTGATAACCTGAATAAAATCCTGAGCAGGCATATCAGGGACTGATGATTTTTTAAGACAATCAGAACCGCAATGAAGGCAAGACAAATTACAACGTAAAGTTGCTTCCCAAAATAGATAATTCAACTGATGTTTTTTTGTAACTGATTTTCTGTAAAGTCTGAATATTTCTCTTTTTAAGATATCTGATAGGGAAAGTCTGATTTTCATTTTTATGATTGTATTTCGTCAAGAGTTACATCTCTATCACAATAACCATATTCATCAAGTTCTATGGATTCTGTATGATTAGAGTATCTTCCGTTTTCTTCTTCATCAACATCTTCAAAATGGACTTTTACCTCGCGTATAACGGAATTATCATCAATTTTTATTTCTATAAAATATGAGCCATCCTCAAGTGTATTAGTTTCATATTGTATTCCGTTATAATCCAAATAAACTCGAATTCCACTTATTGGATCACCATTTGAATTTATAACTTTTCCACAGATGCAACTTATTCCACGAATATCATAATCTGCTGACACCGGCATACCATAACAAGAAGTAAGCATACCGATTCCAAGTGCTGTGAGAATTGAATATGTAAGTTTTTTCCATCTTTTACTTTTAACAATCATAACAAAATGATAATAAGTAAAAGATGGAGTTGTCAATAAAAAATATCTCTTTTATTTACATTTCTGTATTTGTTGCCCAGATACGTTTAATACAAAACTGTACATCCCCTATTTTTCCATCTACACCCAGTTCTTCTATTGAAACACATATAAGGCGTAAAATATTACTTGTACTTGGCTTAGTGATATGTTCCCCATCAATCCAATCATTCCAGATTCCATTATTTGTACCAAACACCGATTGAATTACCATGGTATCCCCGAGCATAAGCGAATCATAAGTTGCAACACGTTCCTTCTCACCCCAAGCATCAATCACAAATTTACAATCTTTAGTTCTGTTTGGAATACCTAACTCAATATTCAAATATTTATAGCCTGTTAAATCATTCATTCCAAAATATATATTTCTATAACCATTTCCTTCAGAAGTTGATTCGGATATAAATCCATTTTCTTCTGTTGAGCTAAATACAGTTTTCTCTTTTGGATTATCAGACTCTAATTTTGTATTAGTTGCATAAACTTTCTTTATATAAACATCTATGCCTTCCTGCGACCAATCTTTAGAATCAATTGCACATGCATACACCGAAAATCCGCCAATACGATTATAATTTATTTTGGACTGCATTGTTCTAGTTTTGGTTTCTGAAGTCCCATCTAGGTAGGCTCCTAATTCGACAACTGATTCGCCATCAGTCCATCCATCAAGATAAACAACTTTGTTCTCCACATCTGGACTATAAAATTCCACATTCAGATATTCATATCCAGTCAAATCTTGTTCATACATATTAAACCAAATAGAATCATTTTTTTTAGTGGTAAATTTAACACCTTTTTGATTTGAAGCTTCAAATAATAATTTATCTTTAGAAGTATCTTTTACCAGTTTTTCATTTGTTGCCCAGATTTTTTTGATATAAATATCTACATCACTAACACAGTTCAAATTATTTTCACTATCTGAAGCCCAAATAGCAAAGCTTCTCAATTCATTACCTTTATATGGAATCTGGAAGGTAGAAAAATCATTTGTTAATAAAGTCACAAGTGAACCATTTATATCGTTGCAATAGTCTCGAGCCTTCATAGTCACAACATCATTACCACTATTCGGACTTGCTAGTTCTATGTTCAAATAATTATAACCATTTAAATCGATACAGCCCGTATCAAAATAAGTCCATCCATTTTTTGTTGTTATTTTTCGGCCTTCTGATTCGATTGCTGAATAAATCAATTTATCTTTTGTAGTATCAGTTTCTTCGAGTTTTTTATTAGTTGCAGTTATGCTTTTTACATAAACATCAACACCAGGAGCCCAAGACCAATCATTTTCAGTGTCCTGAGTACTTATATAAAAATAGGTTATTTTATTATCAGTTATTGGCTTTTTATAATTCTCAGATTCACGCCAATCAAACCAATAACCTTTATATACTCCAAACGGAGTCTGATAAGTTTGCATTTCATTTGTTAGTATTCTAGTGAATTCTACTTTTCGTGAATCCTCAAAATTTGTTTTAAAAGATGTTGTCCAGCTTTCAATATTTACGGAATAATTATTACAATTTGGACTGCAGATTTCAAAATTCAAGTATTTATATCCTTCCAAATCCAAATCACCATAATAAATAATGTTAGTATTCCAATAATCATCTCCAGCTTGTGTTGTAAACTTATGACCTTCTGGTTCATGAGCCTTAAAAACTACTTTATCTTTTGAAACATCATTAACAAGTTTTTTATTTGTTGCCGTGATTTTCTTTATACAGACCCTTACATCTGGCATATCACCTTTCTGAACATCAAATGGATCTACTGCAAAGACAAGTATTTCACTAATTTTATTTGATGTACTTTCTTTTACTTGAAATTCTCCAGAAGAATAATCCGGCCACTCTTTATTGTTTACTCCAAAATCAGTTTGGAAGATTTGTGCTTCTTTTGAACTAAATGCCTGAAGTCTTGCAACTTTTTCACGAGGACTCTTAGAAAAACCTGTAAATCCTATTACATGATATCCATCATCTGGACAGTATGCTTCAATATTTAAGTATTTATAACCTGTTAAATCAATTTCTTTATCAAATTGAATTAATGGGGCAACTCCCGTAAAATCACTTTTTACTGTTCCGTCATTCTCCCATGCAGAATCTGAAACAGTAATAAACTGCTCTTCAGCTGTGGTTGTGGGTTCCCAAATAACCTTATCTGGCAACACTACCTCTGGTTTACTTCCAGAACCAGTATCTGCATTTGGATTTTCGCAGCCGACTACAAAAAGTGCAAACAAAATTGCACCCACTGATTTTGCAAATAAGTGATTCTTTTTCATAAAAGCTCCCTTCAATAGTTTTTATTCGTATAAATAATTTTAACATTGAAGGAGTTGCGGTCAAATAAAAATGTGTTATTCGATTTTTATTTTAAGTACTCGTTTATAAGCCTGTTGATTTCAAGTGAATCTATTTGCGTACTTTTGCTTTCCATTGAAATTATCAGATTCTTGCCTGGGAAGTAGCCGTTTGCTGAATACAAGGATAACTTTGCAACTGCACGAGCTGCATACTCTGGATCATCCATCATGCCAAAATGTTCCCATGCATATTCCTGGCGCGTCCTGACATTGAGGCAATAAAAGTCTGGATGAAACTCACAGTAATCGTCATTAACGAAAGAAGCTGTATTCTCGCTGCAACCTTCTTTGCGCTTAATCACAAGAGGGAACTCATAACGATATGGCACATTGTTATTTTTCAGTGCGTTTGCAATTATGACTTCTGATTTTGAGCGCACGAGATCTCCATTGTCTGTTCTCAGTTTTTTATTGTCTCCGTGTATTTTCGTTTGGCGATATGGTACTTTTTGCCAGCGCTCGGCGTACTGGGTGTCAGTGAGTGTTGCAGGCGTTACCAGAGTTTTGCGAGTAGAGTCGAGATCCACGAAGGTTGTGTCTACGGAGTTCTTTTGAAGCGATGTCTGGAAATGCTGGATGAGCTGGAGCTCGCGTTTTGCTTTTTCAAGAGCACGCTGATCGTAATCTTTTTGAATAAGGCGGCGGGCAAGGGCATCATCCTCGCGGGGCATATAGGTACCCTGATAATCGCCGGGGTTGGTCTTTTTGTAAAATTGCAGGACATTGTTGCGGCGCTGCACTATTCGGACTGAGCCTGATGGTGCATTTTTGAGCGCGTGTTCTTTTGTTTCGATAAGAGCTAATAAATCTGATGCCCGCTGGTTGAGAAGTTCTTCTATTTGCTGAGAAAGTGGCGAAATGTCTTCGAGTTTTTTTCCCATATGGATTCCTCGTAGTTAGATTAAATAGTCCTGCAGGGTCTGTCCACCCCGCAGGAGTGCTGACACAATTCAGTTTCGCATGAAAATGCATATAATACAAACACTTTTTGATGTTTATATGCACAGTAAGGGCGAATTCGAGCTTTTGGAGACCGAAAAGGCTGTTTATGAGACGGATTTCGGGGAGATTGCAATTGAAATTCCTGGGAAACTAACGAATTCGCCTGATTTAATGGAACACAATGCATATAATAATGATTTCTTTATATTTTTATATGCATTTTCTGAGGAAATGGGAGGTTGTGAGTTGGCGAACTCGCATGAAAAAGAGTCGCGACACCCACCGCGGGAAAGTAGAATATTCGGAGATTCGGGGGCTTTCGGCTGGTTAAAAGACCGCGGCACCTACTGAGAATTGAGGCGTTGCGGGGTGACACGGCTTGGAGTTGGGGGATGTCAGTGAACTTTATAAGAACTGGGATTCACCCCGCTGGGTGGGTAGCGGACAAGACCGGAGTGAGGGAGCGAGCCACAGGTGAGCGACTGAACGAGGACTTGGGAGCGCAGGGCGGTGCTCCGCCCTCCTTACAAAAAATCCCCCTTAATTGAACATATCGCTGAAATTTTCTATAATAGAGCATTAAAATTATGGGCTTATTGTGCCCGAATCAGAGGAAAAAAATGCCTAAAATCGAATGTAACGAAAAACTGTTTTTTGATGCTATCGGAAAAAAATACACTTATGATGCTTTGGAAGATGTGCTTCCTTGCGCTAAGGCTGAGCTGGATGAAAAGCCTGATATGAGCCAGCCTGAAAACGAACGCGTTGTAAAAATTGAATTGAATGATACTAACCGCCCTGACCTCTGGTCTACTAACGGTGTAGCTCGTCAGATTAAGCTGCACGAAGGCGGAAAAACTGTTGATTATATGAAGCTGATGAGCAACCACGGCAACAACGACTACGAAGGCCGCATTGTTGAGGTTGACCCTGAGCTTAAGGATATCCGCCCTTACATGGTTGCATTTATGATTACCGGTAAGGCAATTGATGATCCTATGCTTAAGGACATCATCCAGACTCAGGAAAAGCTGGCATGGAACTTTGGACGCAAGCGTAAGTCTATTTCTATGGGTATTTACCGTGTTGACCAGATTAAGTTCCCTGTTAAGTATCACGCTGTTGACCCGGACAAGACTAGCTTTGTTCCACTTCAGTGCGACGCTCCAATGACTTGCCGCCAGATTCTTACTGACCATCCAAAGGGAAAAGATTTCGGCTGGATTCTCGCTGATATGAAAAAGTTCCCTCTCTTGAGCGATGCTAAGGACGAAGTTCTTTCTATGGCTCCAATCATCAACTCGGCTACTCTCGGTGCTGTTCAGGTTGGCGACAAGGACCTTATGGTTGAGCTCACTGGTGATAATATTGAAAACCTGATTTTGTCTGCTAACATCGTTGCATGTGATTTTGCTGATCAGGGTTATGAAATTAAACCTATTCTTGTAAAGCATCCTTATGATACAGGTCTTGGAAAGGACATCATGGTTCCTTACTACTTCCAGCCTACAACTAAGACAACTCTCGGTGCTGTAAACAAGCTTCTTGGAAGCGATTTTGATATGAACAAGGTTGTTGATGCTCTTACCCGCATGGGAAGCACAGTAGAAGTTAAGGGTGAAGAAATTACTCTCTCACCAGCTCCATACCGCAACGACTTCCTCCACGAAGTTGATATTATTGAAGACGTTATGATTGGCTGCAATGTTGCCGCATTTGAGCCACGCACTCCACAGGACTTCACTGTTGGACGCCTTCTTCCACTTACTGAGTTCAGCCGCAAGGCAAAGACTTTGATGGTTGGTCTTGGCTATCAGGAAATGATTTTCAACTATGTTGGTTCTAAGAAAGACTACATCGACAATATGCTGATTGACGGTTCTAAGGTTATTGAAATTGCAAACCCAATGAGCGAAAACTATCAGTTTATCCGCCCTGAGATTTTGTCATCTCTCTGCCGTGCCGAAGCAGGTTCTGCAAACGCTATGTACCCTCACAAGATTTTTGAAATCGGTAAGGTTGCATATCTTAAGGAAGATGAAAACACCGGAACTATCACACGCCAGCACCTTGGCTTCTTGACTGCTGCAAGCAACGCTAACTTCAACACATTGGCATCTGAAGTTTCTTCTCTTGTTTACTTCCTCGATCACGAGTACAAAGTTGTTGAAAGCGAAGATCCACGCTTCATTCCTGGACGCCAGGCTCAGCTGATTGTTGATGGTCAGCCAGCAGGTGTATTTGGTGAAGTTCATCCACAGGTTCTTGAGAACTGGGGTATCACAACTCCTTGTGTTGCCGGTGAACTCGACCTGGAAACTCTTATGGCTACTGCTGATAACAAAACTGATGCTGAAAAGGCAAAGGACAAGAAGGCTAGCGAGCCAGCTGCAAACGCCGCAGCCGGAAATCAGCAGAAATCCGAAGCAGAAACAAACCCTGTAAAATACTTCAACGAGCACATTGAGCTTCGCGTTGCAAAAATCACAAAGGTAGAAACTAACCCACAGGGCGACAAGCTCTATATCGAAACTCTTGATGACGGTACAGGAACAGAACGCATTATTCAGAGCGGTCTCCGTCCATACCTCACCGAAGATGAACTTCTCGGCCAGCACGTAATCATCGCCGCTAACCTCGCTCCACGTAAGATGAAGGGCGTAGAAAGCCGCGGAATGCTGCTTGCCTGCGACTACACAGAAGACGGAAAAGAAAAGGTTGAACTCCTCACTGCTCCATGGGCAGCTCCAGGAACAATCATTCAGATTGAAAGTGCCGAATACACAGGTGAAAAACCAGCAAAAATCGACATCGACCACTTCTGCAAGATTGAATACCGCGTAAGTGGAAAGTGCTTCACAATCGCAGGCCAGAAGGCTCTTGCAGCAGGAAAACCTGTTACAACAAACAAAGCTGATAACTGCGAAGTTTGCTAAAAATAGATCCTGAAACAAGTTCAGGATGACGTGGTGGTTGAGCCTGTCGAAACCACCAGTTAAACAGAAGGCCGTCCGAGATCTCGGGCGGCCTTTTTTTTATTATCTGATGTATATTTTTATCACCACAAATCAAATTCTCTGCTATAATTTATATATGAAAAAAATTGTATTTATTTTACTGCTGCTAACTGGATTAGCTTATGCTAAGGAATCAACAATGAAAAATATAAAGCTCGCATATATCCGCTGTACCTGGGAATTGTCTGATGATACTTACTGGAAAGCTGAAGATATTAAGGGTAATCTTCTTACAGATTTGAATCTTTCTTTTGCCCATATTGATTCCAAAGGACAAGTCCAGCTGGAAAACAAGGAATATGTTAAGAATCAGGTTAGTGCACTGCATAAAGCTTATCCCGATTTACGGATAAATCTTTCTGTTGGTGGCTGGGGAGCAGAAGGTTTTTCAAAAGCATCCAGTAATCAGAAAAATCGTGATATTTTTGTTGAAAGCACTATAAAGCTTTTAAAAGAATTGGATTTAAATGGTGTTGATATAGACTGGGAATTTCCTGTTGGACCGGACTGGGGCCAAAGTATAAAATCAAGTCCAAAAGATAAAGAAAATTATGTTTTTCTTTTAAGGGATTTACGCGCGGCTTTTGACCGGGAAGGCAAGCTTTGTGGTAAGTATTTTACTGTCAGCACGGCCCTACCTTCTGCAGAATGGTTTTTGAAAAAGAATGATGTAAAAGCTGTAAGTGAAATCTGCGATTATATCAATCTGATGTGTTATGATTATTACGGCTCATGGAGTGAAACGACAGGCTTTAATGCAAGTCTATATGCAAATCCAAAGGATTCTGTTGGCTGGAGTACTGATGCCTGTGTAAAACTCTATTTGCAAAAAGGTATTAAAGCAGAAAAAATAGTCCTTGGGCTTCCAACTTACGGTTTTGCATGGAAAGACATAGCTGATAATGGAAGTCACGGTTTGTTCCAAAAAGCAAAAACTTTCCTGGGGAATTTTGATTCTACGAGTCTTGAAAGTAAATATTCTCTTTCACAAGGATTCGAAGATTTTTTTGATGAGTATGCTAAACAGTCTTACCGCTACAACAAACAAACACAGATTTTTGCGACCTACCCTTCAAAAGACTTTATAAAAGCAGCCGCATCTTATGCAAAGGCTAATAATCTTAGAGGTCTTATGTATTGGGAATACGGTCATGATATGGACTCAAAGCTTTTGCAGATTATAAATGATGAATATTGATGAAAATGTTAATCTACAGCTGAATCACACGAATCATTTCTATGTCTTGGATGCGAATTGAGTGGTCAGTGGAAACGAGGAAGTCGCCCCAGTCTTCAGGCATGAAACAGCCGTGGTCGTAGCAGCCGCCATCTTTGCGGCAGTTTACGCAGGGGTTCTTGTTCTGCAAATCCAGTTTTGAGACCTCTTTGATTTCAGTCTGACCGTTTTTGAATTTGATTTCAAGTTTCATAAGTTCCTCCTGAAGATCCTGAATCAAATTCAGGATGACAAGGTTGTTTCGACAAGCCCAACCACCGGTGATTAGTTATTTCACTTCGTTCACTAGTTCTTGTCCTACACTAAAGGCACGAACATTTTCCAGCGTTGTATCTGCCAGATTCTTCAATGCATTTGTCGTAAGGAAAGCCTGGTGCCCAGTAATTATTACATTCGGGAAAGTCAAAAGACGTGCCAGAACATCATCTGTCATGATATCGGTTGACCAGTCGCTGAAGAAGTATTTGCTTTCTTCTTCGTAGACGTCCATACCGATGCCGCCTATGTGGCCGTGCTTCAATGCGTGAACAAGAGCCTTGGAATCTATCAAAGCGCCACGACCGGTATTAATAATCACAGCATCATGCTTCATCATCTTCATTGTGTCGTGATTTACGATGTGCTTTGTTTCTTCGGTGAGCGGACAATGCAAGCTCAAAACATCACTCTGCTGAAAGATTTCATCCTTGCTCACGTACTCTGCACCAGATTCGCTTGCCCACTTTTCATTTGGGTATGGGTCATAGGCAATAATCTTCATGCCAAACCCCTTCAATATGCCTGCCATAATCTGGCCGATTTTTCCGGTGCCGAGAATACCGGCTGTAAGACCATGAAGGTCACGACCAGTAAGCCCGTCAATATTAAAGTTAGCAGTTTTTGTGCGGAGGTATGCCTGAGGAATATGGCGGGTAAGGGAAAGCAGCAAGGCCGCCCCGTGTTCCGCAACAGCATATGGCGAATAAGCTGGAACCCTCACAACTTTAATTCCAGCCACCGCCGCTGCCTTCAAATCAACATTATTAAAACCAGCACAGCGCAGGGCAATCAGCTTTACGCCGCATTTTTTCAGCACATCAATAACTTCCGCATTCACCACATCATTTACAAAAACACAAACCGCATCAAAGCCCTGTGCCGTCATTGCCGTGTTTTCATTCAGCTTAAAATCACAGAACTCTATTTCATAATTAAAGCCACCATCCGCATTTGCCTTTGTAAACGAAGCCTTGTCGTAAGAACGTGTATCAAAAAAAGCAATCTTCATATTGTTTGTCTCCTCTAACTCTCACAAATAAGTTAACACAGAGACAAGCCTATCGTCAACAATTTAAATCTTACGGTATTCGCGCACAAAGTAAATAATTTCTGCCAGAGCTGTAATTGTCCAGGAGAAAATGTAAAGCAAAAAGAGAGACTGAATTGTTCCGAACCAGGCGAAGATTGTGTAAACCCATAGTATCCGGAAAAGGCAGGAACCCAGCAAGACAATAACCGTAGGCACAGAAGTTTTTCCAAGTCCCCGGCTGGCGGCAATGGTGTTATCCATAAAAGTTGCCACTGGATATGAAAACCACATGATTGACATTCGAAGCATTCCGGCCTGAATTACCGCAGGATCGCCGGTGAAAAGGGAAAGGCACTGAGGTCCGAAAATAAACATTGTGCTGCTCATACCCGCTCCCAGCAAAAAAGCGTAGAGGTTTGCAATCAGCATGCTGCGAAGAATACGGCTTTTATTGCCAGCCCCGTAGTTCTGACCAATAAAAGTTGCACAGGCTATGTAAAAAGCATTCATGGCACTGTAGATGATATTATCCAGATTTGCGCCGGCTGCAGTTCCTGCAACCATTGTTGCATCAAAGGAATTTACACCCACCTGAATAAAGGTATTTGCAACTGCAAAGATTGCATTCTGCATGCCCGAAGGAATTCCCACCTTTAGTATTCGGATTGTTTTTTCGCGGTGCAGCTGAAGATGACTAAAGCTAAACTTTATATCTCCAAGGTCGCGGCCTCGAATCAAAGGAATCATAACAAGGGTTGCAGAGACATACTGAGAAATTACACTGGCAAGAGCAACCCCGGCACAGGAAAGCTGGCATACAATCACAAAGAAAAGATTCAAAATAATATTGATAATGCCGGCAAAAGTAAGATAATAAAGCGGCCTCTTTGTATCACCGGCTGCACTCAAAACAGCGTTTCCGTAATTATATAGTGCAACTCCCGGCATACCCAGCATATAAATCTTAAAATAAATTACAGCTCCATCCAGCAATTCGGGTTTAGTCCTGATTAATGACAGTACCGGTCTTGCAAGCAGATATCCACCAATCATCAAAATAGTACCGACAATCATGGAAACTATAAAAGAAGAATGTAATGCCTGATCCAGGTCTTTTTTAGATTTTGAGCCGATATAAAAAGCAACGATGACATTTACACCACCTCCCAGGCCCATCAAAAGCCCTGTGAATAAAAAGAGCAGCTGAGATGTTGAACCCACTGAGCCCAAAGCCAGAGAACCTGCAAAACGACCAACTACCGCAATGTCTGCAATATTAAAAAGAACCTGAAGAAGATTGGAAAAAATCAGAGGGACACTGTAAAAAAGGATTCCCTTAAAAAGAGGGCCTGTAGTTAAGTCCCGTTCGTAAGAAGCCTTTGCTTTTCTTTCACTATTTACCTTAAGCATGCTAAAGACAATAGTGAAACGTCATAGAAGTTTCAAGTAAATAAAGGCTTTAAAAAAAGCTTAAAAAATGCCAGCAATCATAAAAAAACCGCCTGATTCGCATCAGACGGTTTATCATTTTTTAACTGATTATTTTAGAATCCGAGTCTAACAACCACACCACGAGCATTTGTAGTAAAGGTTGTTGCACTCTGGTCGTTTACGTCATCGTAGCAGAAGCCATATGCAAGTCCACCACGTTCACTGTGATCGTGCCAGAACTTTGAGTAGTAGTTGCATGGACCGGCATTGTAATAAGCTGCTGCATTATTCCAATATGCATCTGGTTCCATGTGAGCAACGTGACGGTTGAGGGCTGCACAGATCCATGCTTCGAGAGCAAGTTCCATAGGATTACCAGAAGCAAGAACTCCGTAGCCTTCAAATACTTCGCTTGTTGTTGGCTTACCGTAAATTACGTAAGTCTGGCCGGCAGCAGCAATCGAACCGTACGCTTCAATACAGCGGAAGTAAAGATTTGTTCCGTCGCCTGTAAGAATAAACTTACCCTGTGGATGTGTTACAGTCTGGCTCTTAGAAGCGATTGTGTTCCAGGTCTGTGTAACATAATCAGTAAAGTAGTTACCGTAAGCACCGCCAGTTCTGTTATCAAAAGCACCCTTACATGGTGCAAAAATTCTGTATTCACTTGCAAGTGTTTTGAACTCTGCAGGCATCTCATTCTGGAAAGCTTCCCATATTTTTTCGCGTTTTGCAGAAATACCTGTCTGCTGAACACGACCATCATTATCATAAACATTCATAAGAACAGGGAACCCAAGCTGATCTACCTGAGTTGTGTTTACCCAGAAACCATGTTCTGCAACTGTATATTCAAGCCAGTCAAAATAAGTTTCGTAGTTAGGGTCAGCAGGATTGCTTAATGAAGGAAGAACTACACCGTTTCCATTTCCCCACATTACGAGAGGTTTACCGTAAGAGTAGTAAATACGTCCTGAATGTGAAAGCGGAATCTGGAAGCCAGAGTTCTTTACTTCTGCAAGTGTGTACTGCCAGCTGTCAGATGATGATGCACCAATTGGTATCAAAGCTCCATCCGGGCGTGCATAACACCATACATTATTCTGATTCATACAGATGATGTAGATATAAATCTGATTGTCAGCAAAAGCACCACGAGTATGATTCTGGAACTGATAAGTTACCTTCATTCCCTGATTACGTGCAACAAGAACATCGTTAGTATCGATTGGGATTCCTCTGTCACCAAGATCAGGAGGATTTATAGGGTCACGCGGATTTTCACCATTTGAATCCGAAAGATTTGTAAGTTCCCAAAGCTGAGCATCTGTGCCGTTCCAGGTCCAGGTCTGAACATTTGCACCGTCTTCCTGTGAGGCAGCACTAACATCAAGAGCAAGTCCTGAATAAGCATTTATGATTTTGTAATATGAACCTTCTTTTGTAATAAACCAATCCTGATTTCTGTTATTAAGGTCTGTCCACTGAAGAACATTTGTTCCATCAGTTGTACCCCAGTTAGCAGCATCAAGAGCAAGTTTTGAATAAAGATTTATAATTTTCCAGCTGCCATCAGAATTCTGTCGCAAAATCCACTGCTGATTTGCCTGATTGTCACCATATCCCCACTGGTGAACATTAGCACCTGGAGTTGTTTCCCAATTATCATTGTCCAGGGCTTTTCCTGAACACTTTGCAAGAATCTTATATGTTGCACCTGATACAAGTCCTGAACCATTTTCAATTGGTGCAGCATTTCCTTTTACAGAAACTTCAAGACCTTCTGCCTCAGAACGTCTTCCATTTTTAACAGCCGCAACTGCAATAACATGATTTCCTGAATAAGATTCGATTTCAACCTGCTTTAGAATCGAAGTTTCGTCAACTTTATTTCCATCAAGATAGATATACCATTTTTCCGGCATAACAGATGGACAACCCCAGGTAAGACGAATCAGATTATCCTGACTAAGATCAGCTACAAGTCCAAAAGGTGTGGTAATTGAAGGATCAACAGAAAGATCACCATTAACTGAAACGCTTCGTGAAGTGAAAGTTGATTTTACACCAGAATCTTCGTAGATTAAGTTAGAGCACCCGCTAAAACTTAAGGCCAAGGCTGTAATACCTGCACAGAGGGCAGTTCTTACTTTTTTCATGAAAAAACCTCCGTTTTTTCTAAAGGGATTTTTTTAATTTAATCTATGTTCCCCTCCGAAAAAACATTAAGGATTAAACTATATTAATGGTCTCATCCTTTTTTTGAGCCGTAAAGTCTTAGATTTTTCGGTATGCTACTATTTATTTCGGTTTATTACGGATGAAGTACCTGATTCCGCACTTTGAGCAAATCTGCCAGGTCTTTTCTTAGTGTTTTGTCATTTGGAAATTTTTCAAGACCTTCTTCAACAATAGCCTGAGCAGCCTCGAAATTTCTGGCATTAGCCTGTTTAGCAAAATTGTTATGTATTGTTGCAATCAGATTATTGTAGAAGCCGTTTTGCATTGCTTTGATTTTTGTGCTTCTTGGAAGCTGATTTAATGCGATAGAAGCGTTAGTGTATCCTAACTCATAATTGCGAGAATTCATAAGTACATTAAGATATTCAAGCCAGTAGCTTTCCAGATGAAGTTGGGCACGATTCAGACGGGCAGGATTTGCAAGTTCATCTGATTCAAGCAACCGGTTTATTTCTTCAACTTTCTGCTCTGGAGGCAAACCGTCTGTTGCTGTAATTATAATTGTATCAGTTATGATTTCTTCAGATTTTGTAATTTGCGACAATGAAAGCTTTGTTTTGTATTTTTCATAAGCCTCGCGTGCCAGCGGATAATTCTTTTCCTGAAAGCAAAGCACAAGAAGATTTATGATTGAGCTATCCAGATTTTTCTGAAGAAAATCCGTAGAGCCCCAGCGGTCGATAAATGCTGAAAACCAGTCGAGTGTAGAAAAATAAGAAGAAGCTGAAGGCGGAAGAAGATTCACATAATTTGCAGCCAGAATATCAAATGAGTTTCGAACAGATGCCACAGACTTTACCGGCTCATTTTTTACCGCATTCCATCTTGCCGCTCCCAGCGGAAGGGCCTTTGTGTATTCCCCAGATTTAATATAATCCGCACACAAATTGCCTGCTATCAATCCAGCAAAAACGCCGTCGCTCACTTCCTGCCGGTTTGAATAATATTTCTTAGGAACCACGTAATATTTTTTAATCTGATTTTCATGTTCAATCTCTTCTTTGCTGCCCGGATTAAATCCATATGGATTAGTAGTTTCAACATCTATACGTTTTGGTTTTCCAGATTTTTCGTCTGGCACGTAGATTGAACAAAAAGCATGCTGAGTTGTACTTTGCCCGCGAACTTCAAGCCCCGCAGCCTTTGTAGCCACCATATATAAAACTGCCGAAGAAACACAATTATAAGTTCCAGTTTCAAGCGCAACATCTATTTTTGTCTGATTCAAACTGTAAGCCTTAAGATAATTCTGATAAAGATATTTCAGGATTGCCCGCCCACGTTCTTCTTCCTCTAAATCTATAATTGATGCTGATGTAACATCTGCTTTAATTGTTTCAAATTGATGCCAGCAGGAATTCCAGATTTCGCCATCACGCTCACACTCAGAAAACAAAAGCGCTGCCTCAAAAACATCATCAGCTGTATTAATTTTATCTATCTGAAAAAGCGGCTCAAAAGATGGGTGTGCACTCTGCGCTGTTAAATTGTCAAACATGCACAAGATGAATAATATTGCCACTAGCTTTGCTTTGAGTTTCATAAGCGTCTCCTGATTTAATAATACGTAATTATCCAAATATTCTCAATAAAACTTTATTTTCATTGATTTTTCTTGTCCAAAAATCCGCAATATGCCATTATGCAGTATGAAGAAAACTTATGTGACCAGGATGCCGGATAAGGCCGGAGCTTTTCTTGTTGCTGGAAAAATTATTGCACAACATGGCGGCAACATTGTCCGCGTAAATTATAACAAGGCAGTTGATTTACATACACTGTTTATTGAAGTCTCTGCAAATGAGGAACAGCACAAGCTGATTAAGGCAGAACTTTCTGAATGCGGATATCTGTCTGAAATCAATTCTGAAAGTCAGATTCTTATGATTGTTCTTACGCTTCCCGATGTGAGCGGAGCCGTAATGCCTGTTCTTGAGATTCTGAATGCTCATAAAGTGAATATTTCGTACATAAGTTCACAGGAAAATGGTACTGGAGTTCAGTATTTTAAGATGGGGCTTTTGATAGAAAATACTCAAGAAATCCGCGCGCTGATTGATGAGATTTCCCGGGTTTGCGAAATTAAAATTCTGGATTATGAAGTTACAGACCGCCTTCTGGATGGCACCGTTTTCTATGTTACTTTTGCAAACGAGATGCGCAAGATTTTAAGCCTTGATCAGAAGCAGACGAACCAGGTGTTAGTTCATGCTAATCGAATGATGCAGATTCTTGATGATCAGAAAAAATCTCCGCTTAAGACTTTTGATTACATCAGACGATTTGCCTCATTTGTTCGCGAACGCAAAGGCGAAAATTTTATGCCTCAGGTTTCATTTATTACCCTTAATGATAAACTCACGCTTTTTACAATTGAACCTCCATGCGGCAGTAACACCTATGTAATTCAGAGTGATGATGAACTTTTATTTGTAGACTGTGGCTTTGCTTATTACCGTGCAGAAATGACTGCCTTGTTTAAGAAACTTTTCCACGGATATTCTACAATGAAAAAATCCGCTTTTATTACTCATGGTGATATGGACCACACAGGTCTTCTTTCTGAATTTGATGCGGTTTATATGAGTGGCAGCTGTTATGATAATTTTGCTCTTGAAGTTGCTGGTGAAAGTGATTTTAGAGAACAGAATCCGTTGCACGAACCTTACTGTAAATTAAGCAGAATTATTTCTGGATATCAACCACCTGCGCTCGAAAAATGCATTGTTGTTGGAAGACGTGAAGGAGATGATATTCTTGCGCCGATAGGAAGTCATTTTTTTGCGGGTCAGCGCTTTGATTTTTATGAAGGAAAAGGCGGCCATGTAAAAGGCGATACTGTGATTGTCTGTGATGAACTAAAGCTTGTTTTCAGTGGTGATATTTATGTAAACATTAAAGGATTTTCTGAAGACCAGAAAGAGTTTAATGCGCTTGCACCATTTTTAATGACCGGGGTAGATTCGAATCCGGCTCTTGCGAAAGAAGCCCGCGAATATCTTGTTTCAAAATACAGCGATTACATTATCTGCCCGGGTCATGGAACAATCAAAAAGTTCTAGCAGCCTATTTTGACTACAACAAAACTCTTTGCAGGAATGGTGATTTCTCCGCTGAAGTTTTCTTTGCTGCAAGAGTATGAAAGCTCTTCTGGAGCACGTTTCTGGCAAACTTCAAGATTGCTCATTACATCTGGAGAAACGCCTTTTGTACCGCCTGTAGTTCCAATTGCATCTGTTGCTACAACTTTTTTTGCAGTTCCTGATGCTGCGGCAAGGCGGGCAATTTCTGCGTTACCAGTAAGAGCCGAACCATCATCTTTATTAACGGCAAGGTTCTGTTCTTCTTCTGAACCATTTGCAATCTTGATGATTTTTGCACCAGTTGAATCTTTTACTGCTGAAATGTAGAGCTTATTTTCGCGGAGTGTTTTTTCCTGGCCGTTTAATTCAAGAGCAGCATTTCCTGCAAAATCAGCAAACATCTTCTGAACATAATAGCTTGGTGTAAGAACAACCTTATCTGCATCGAACCAGATCATGTCTGGTGTCCACTGTGAATGACCGATTCTATTAAAGAGCGGTGCATAAGAAGCAAGCTGTACAACATCTCCATTGCGTTCCATACCTGTCATCATTGCGGCCTCAGCTACAGCACCATCAATTGAGTTTGAAAGATTTGCATCGTGAGCCGCATACTCGCCTGCAAATACAAGAACATCACGAGGGTAATCATCATAAAAGACTACATTATCATAAAGCCATTCTGGCGCAACATAATAGTGCTCATCTACTGCATAAGAGAAGGCCTTGTTTTTCTTGCCGGTAATACGATAGAAATCCCAAGCATTCTTATGGAAATCATTTCCTACAAATGGGCCTGCAGTTCCAAGACATTTGATTTCTGGATACTGCTCGTGAATTGCTTTTTCGAAAGCGATATAACGTGGAGCGAGATCTACACAACCGCTTTCCCACTGTTCGTTTCCAATTGCAAGAAGTTCAAGATTAAAGCTTTCCGGATGGCCCATCTGAGCGCGGAGTGCACCCCACTTGCTGGTAACAGGACCGTTAGCAAATTCAATCAGATCAAGTGCATCCTGAACATACTTCTGGAATTCCTCAGAATCTACAGGAATAGTTTCATAAGAACGGAACTGGCAGGCAACACCAATATTCAAAACAGGAAGCGGCTTACACTTGCGTTTGTCAGATGATAAAAGCTCACAAAGAAGGAAGTATTCATAAAAACCGATTCCATAACTCTGCATATAGTGACAGTCTGGAGTTTCCCAGGCAGAAGTTACGTTTCCACCCTGAAGTGCCCAGAGGTTTGTATTGATTTTGCGGTCTTTGAGTTCGCCTACAGTATTCTTCCACTGATAACGGCGCATGATGCTTGTACCTTCAACAATACATCCACCAGGGAAGCGAAGGAAAGCCGGATGAATATTTGCAAGTGCTTCGAACAAATCTTTTCTGAATACGCCGGCAACTGCATCTTCTGGAATCATAGAAATGAGATCGAACTCAACGCAACCAGCTTTTGTAAGGGAGATGATAAAATCTGCACCCTGCACGTTGTCCTGGGCTGTAAGCTCAGCTTCATAGCGCTGCCATTCGAGGGTGTCGCAGGTAACGCGGATTGTATCCATCCATTCTGCCGGGCGATTTTTTGAATTATTAAAACTGATTTCTGTCTGGCCGTAAACCTTGCCGTCTTTTTTTACGCTTACAGCAATTTTTCCTTCCGGATATTTTACTTCACGGGCATAGAATGAGATTTTGTATTTAAGACCTTTTTTGAGGGAGATTCCATCGTAAGCCTTGTTTTTAAAACCATCTCCATCATTGCTGGCAGTAAATCGCAGATAATGTGGATTATTCTGGCTCACAGGTTCATTAAAAGAGATTTCGAGAGCATCTTCTGCAGCCTGGCCACTTACAGGACATGCACTCCAGGCATAAAGATTGTCTTCGCGCAAAACATAATTATGACTTTCACCCTTGCTTTTTACAGCCTCAAAAGAGCGGTTTTCTATCATTTCAGCATAAAGTCCGCCATCAGCTGCAAAATTGATATCTTCAAAAAACAGACCAACCATATCTGGTGTAATTTCATGTGCTGTCTTATCAGAAATAACAAGTGTGTTTTTTTTCATCTTAATAATCTCCCAAACCGGCAAATATAGCCACAATTTTAGTAAAACGTTTTACTATTGTATATTAAACCATTAACAGATGTTAGTAAATAGAAACTTATTGCACTTTTATTGTATGTTTCCACAAAATGCAGCCCCGTCATAACAATTTTTTCATTGAACAACCTCCCCTTTTATAATTAAAATAAACCTATGGAAAAGAACGCAGACGAACAGTACAACAAGATGGTGAATACTCCGGTTTGGAAGCTGATTACAAAGCTTGCAATTCCTACAATTATTTCGATGCTGGTAACCTCGCTGTATAATATGGCCGATACATTCTTTGTTTCGCAGCTGGGAACTGAAGCGAGTGCAGCTGTTGGAATTGTTTTTCCGATTATGTCGATTATCCAGGCCTGCGGATTCACGCTGGGAATGGGTTCGGGAAGTCTTGTTTCTATAAGACTTGGACAAAAGCGTAACGAGGAAGCTTCTATAATCAGTTCGACCGCATTTTTTGCTGCCCTTGGAATTGGTATTCTGATTACTATTTTTGGTAATTCTTTTGCCCGCGTTGTTCTTGGTTTTGTGGGTGCTGATCAAGCAGTTCTGCCTTATGCCCGTGATTATGCGTTTTTTATTTTCTGGGGTGCGCCTTTTATGTGCGCTTCCTTTGTTTTGAATAATGATTTACGTGCCGAAGGTAAGGCTTTCTTTAGTATGATTGCTTTGACTACCGGCGGAATTCTAAACATGATTCTGGACCCGTTTTTTATTTTCAGCGAGCTGCCGATTTTTGGAACCGGACTTGTGTTGAAGGGCTTTGGTCTTGGAATCCGAGGTGCAGCGCTTTGTACCCTGCTCACTCAGTTTACCAGCTTCTGGCTTCTTTTTTCATTTTACCTTAGAAGAAAATCTATTTGTCATATAAGCATTAAAAATGTTTCAAAAGATTTACGCGTGCTTGGTAAAGTTACTACAACAGGACTTCCATCTCTCGCACGACAAGGCCTTGCAAGCATTGCTTCTATTATGCTGAACCGTAACGCCGCACTGTTTGGAGTTTCTGCAATTGCCGCTATGTCGATTGTTGGAAAAATCGTTATGTTCATTGCCAGCATGATGATTGGAATTGGCCAGGGCTTTAGTCCTGTAAGCGGATATAATTACGGTGCAAAGAGATACGACCGTGTTAAGAAGGCTTACATTTTCCTTGTTACGAGTGGTGCCTGCGTGATGTCGGTATTTGCCATTGCAGCCGTGATTTTTGCACCACAGATTATTGCGGCCTTCAGAAATGATCCTGATGTAATTGCAGTTGGAACTGTTGCTTTGAGATGGCAGGCAGCATTCCTTCCGCTTCATGCATTGATTGTTGGAACTAACATGCTGATGCAGTCGACACGCCACATTAAGGCTGCGACCTTCCTTTCTATGAACAGACAGGGCGTTTATTTTATTCCGGCAATTTTGATTTTGCCACGATTGTTCGGATTGTTTGGAGTTGAAATTAGTCAGGCGGTTGCTGATTTATGCAGTATGTTTACTGCAATACCTTATTTGATATGGTTCTTTAGAAAGTTGCCGAAGACGGAAATTAACTAGGCGGGGTCTTAGGGGCAGAGCCCCTAGGAGAAAGGGTAGCCCGCAACGAAGTGCGGGCGCAGGGGAAGACTTTCCCCTCCTTTATTCTACATTGCTGTATAACCACCATCAACCGGCAGGATTACACCAGTTACATAGCTTGAAGCAGGACTTGAAAGGAAGAGTGCTGCAGTATCGAGCTCACCCTCATTACCATAGCGGCTGAGAGGAATCATTGTCTGTGCATTCTGCTGGAAGAAATCTGAATCCAGAGTTTCCTTTGTAAGAGGGCTGTAGAAATAACCCGGGCAGATTGCATTTACGTTGATGCCATATTTTCCCCATTCACTTGCAAGGCCGCGTGTCATATTTACAACACCACCTTTTGCTGCATGATAAGGAGAACAAGGAGCAACCTTATTTCCAACCATACCGTACATAGAAGCGATGTTGATGATACGTCCGTACTTTGCAGGAATCATAGCCTTCTTTGCAATAGCGCGGGCCATGCGGAAAGAACCGAACATATCGATATTGATTTCGTTGTAGAACTGATCATCTGTAATATCCTCGGCAGGAGCAACAGCACCAGTTCCGGCATTGTTGATAAGAATATCGATACGGCCGAACTTTGCAAGGATTTCGTCTACTGCGGCATTTACACGTTCTGTGTCGGTAATATCGCACTGTATTGCAAGAGCCTCAACTTTATATGTATCTGTAATTTCTTTTGCTACTGCCTCAATCATGTCTTTGCGGCGTGCAATTGCTACAATTTTTGCTCCCTGATTTGCAAGAGCCTTTGCCATCTGAACACCAAGTCCAGTTGAACATCCAGTTACAACTGCAACCTGGCCAGTTAAATCAAAATAATTCTTCATAAAAATACTCCATTTGTTTAATATTTACATTATATAATATAATCATAAAAGTTCCAAACGGGTAGTTAGTTTTCACTAACAATTTATTATATTTTAAAATAAGGAGGGGGAAGTCTCCCCCTCGCTCCAACCCGCTTCGCAGTTTTCCGCTACCCCTTCTCCTAGGGCGCTTGCCCTAAAACCCGCTACTTAGTGAGCTCGTAAAAAATCACCGAGGCCGCCTGGGCAACATTCAGGCTGTCCACTAAACTTTCTGTAGCTCCCTCTTTCATTCCGCCCCAGGGAATAATCACCAGTTCGTCGCAGTTTTTACGAACCGCTTCACTAATCCCGTGCTCCTCATTTCCAAGAACAATAAGGGCCGGCTTCTTGCGGGCATCTGCAGTGCTCAAATAATCTACAGATTTCTTTGCACTCAAATCGGTTCCCACTCGCAGCATCTTTCCTTTCAAAGCTTCCAGCAATCGTACACTGGACTGCACGCTGTAAATATTTACGTATTCCATTCCACCTTCGGCAACTCTATAGCTGCTGGTCGTGATAGAGCTCTGCGCCTCGTCCAGCGGAATTACAATGTTTTTAATGCCAAAAAAAGCCGCACTTCGAACAATCGCACCGAAGTTGTTCGCGTTTCCGATTCGATCCAGAAGCACAGCATTTTCGCCGCGCTCACACCAGCCGTCGGTAATATCACTATCCAATGGTTCAATCTGAGGCGCCTCTATCATGGCAACAACACCCTGGTGATGAACAGTTCCACTAAGTTTTTCAAGATCAGCCGCTGGCTTCTGATTATAAATTCCGTGTACCTTAGCAAGTTTTTTACACAAGCCACCAAACTTCGGAGCCTGCTCTTCTGTAAAATAAAGTCGTGTAATCTTCTCCGGATGATTTTTTTCAAGCTTTTTAACAGTCGCAAAACCGCAGACCGCAAGCTCATTATTCTTCTTGTTCTTCATAGCATTAATATACACAATAAAATTGCACGTGTCATTCCCTGTATTTTTAGTGACACTTTTCTCCAAAAAAAGTGTTATAATATAGAGAGGTATAAAAATGAAAAAACTGATTATTGGCACTCTTTTAGTATCTTTAGCAACCAGCCTTTTTGCACTTCCAAATCTTTTAGATAAAAAGGAAGTTGCTGAATCTTCTATCAAAAATCTTGAATTCGGCCTTTCCTGGGAAAATCTGGAAATTCAGGAAACCTATGGCAACACAATAGACATTGAAATCTATAGTAATAACCGCAAAGCCTCACCACGTGTAAAAACTTCCGGTTCAACTCTTTATATAGATTCTGCCAGCAGTTATACTTTGGGAACCCGCTGCTCTGTTATTGTGTATATTCCTCAGCATAAAAACTTCAATGAAATTGAATTAAAAGCTTCGAGTGGAGGCATCACAGTAAAAACTTTACTTTCCGCACAGAAGATTTTCATTACAACAAGCAGCGGCGAAATTTATTCTGAACAGGGATTATACGCCAACACAATAAAGCTTCGTGCTTCAAGCGGCGACATAGAAGCAAACAATCTTGATGCAAATGATTTTACAGCCGAAACAAGCAGTGGCGAGATTACAATCAAAGAATATACAGGAAGCACAGGAACTTTGGCAGCCACAAGTGGTGAAATTGAAGTAAATGGTTTTGCAGCAGAATACACAAGCTTCAAAACAAACAGCGGCGAAATCGAAGTAAAAAAACTCGACTGCGACTACTTTGACGCAAAATCAACCAGCGGCGACATCTACCTTGAACTTATAAATGCGCCAATTGCAAAATCAAATGCAATCTCAACAAGCGGCAGCATAAATCTCGTTCTTCCAAAAGATTCTTCATTTGAAGTTGCATCTCATTCAACCAGTGGAACCTTAAACAACAAGTTCACCAGCAACAAGTTCGTCCCACGCGACACCTACCACGAAAAAATCAACGGCGGCGGCCCACTCATCGAAGTTTCTACAACAAGTGGTAGTATTGAAATAGAATATTAATTGCGAAAAGAAGGGAAAACACTTCCCTTCTTTTTTTTTATCTATAAATATTATTCTTCAGAAGAAAGCTTAGACTTCTTTTTGCCTGCAACAAAGAGAGTTGTATAAACAGCTACAGAAATAATTGTTGCGGCAGTTGCTTCTAGTACTGCGTTCAATCCACAAGCAGCAACAAGTGCAAAATATCCCATTCCACCAAGAGCTTCACGAACAGCAGCACCCTGGAAAATATAAAGACATCCAAGAACAAGCAATGTATGAGCAACTGTAGTTACAAAACCAGTAATTCCTGCTGAAACAGCTTTTGGCATGTGAGGAATAAGATTCAAAGCTTTCCAGAGTCCCCAAGCAATTACAGCAATAAGCATACGTGGAAGAACAGAAACAAGTGGATTTACAAACAATGGATCAAGTCCGCCATTTGTACTCATTGCAGCCTGAATCAATGAAAGAATACCAAAAGTTGCACCTACAAAAAGACCTTCTGGAAGACCAGCAAGCATACAAATCAAAATTACAGGAATGTGTAAAATTGTAATTGATGCTGCACCAAGAGTGATGAATCCAAGTTTTGTAATTCCAAGTACAATTACGAGTGCACTGAGGGCACCTGTTAAAGTAAGTTTTTTGTTCAATGACAATGCTTCGTTTGTTGACATAATTTTAATCTCCATAAATTAATTTAAATCCAGCGCAACCTTTACGCCAGAAAGTACGAGGCCCGGAATAATTTTGTCAAAGAGCCTGTAATCTTCAAAGGTTCTTGCAAATCCGCCCGTACCAAGAATAATAGTGTCTTCGCCATGGAAAACATTTTTTTTGAATAAATTGCAGAATTCTTTTACAGCACCGGCAGTGCCATAATAAAGCCCAGCCTGAATCGCTTCAGTGGTAGAAGAACCGTAAACATGTTCTGGTCGTACAATTTCTACTGATGTAAGATTTGCAGTTCCACCAGCCAGCGCATCTACAGAAATCTTTAAGCCCGGCATAATCACGCCGCCAAGAAATTCTTTATTCTTAGAAACAAGTTCTGCAGTAATTGCAGTTCCCATATCTATGATTATCAGATTTTTCTCCGGATAAAGCTGAACCGCACCCATTGCAGCCGCAATAAGATCAGCCCCAATTTCCTTAGGATTTGAATAGCGCAGTTTGAGGCCAGTTTTAATTCCTGCCTGAATAAACAATGGTTCGCGACCAAGATATTTTGCGCAAGCATTTGCAAGCGAATGATTCATTGCAGGCACAACTGAACAACAGCCGATTTTTTGAATCTTCTGCCAGTCGTAACCATTTTCGCGCAAAGCAGAACGCAGAAAAATACCGATTTCATCTGAACTGGAATTGATATCTGTGGCACGACGGAATCTGAGCACGCACTCGTCGCCCTCAAAAAGCCCGCAGGCCGTAGAAGTATTTCCGACATCTATTGTAAGAATCATACATTCCCCCTGTTAAAAGAATTCGCCGAAAAGGCAGGGAATGCCTTAAGTTTGATGAGTCATAGTACCTGTCCTCCTTGGATCAAGTCTTTTTTTATGTGAACCCCTTCTCCGGGTGGCTGCAGCAAACAAGTCGTCTGCCACAAAAAAATAAGCGAAGATCCATTCCGAAACTACGGTAACAGTCTTCGCTTTGTAGAATAGTGAAATGTGACAAAAAAGTCAAATTTGTCGATTTTAGGCATGTCGATTATAAGGATTCTCCGTTCAAGAAATCCAGAGCATAAAGCTGTTTGATTCCATCATGATAAATAACAGGTGCATTATCTAGTGTGATCAAAGTTTTTGGAAAATTATCTTTTACCGCAAGTAATGGTCTTAATTCTCTTTTTAAGGTCGCTTCATCACGTACAGAAAGTGAAACCTGAATATAATTAAGAGCTCCGTCTTTTTGTGCTATAAAATCAATTTCCTTATCATCTATTTTTCCAACAGACAATTCATAACCGCGACGCAATAATTCAAGAAAGACAATGTTTTCAAGGATGTGGCCTTCATCTCCTCCCCTTGCACCAAGCATGAAAAAGCGAAGTCCCATATCTACTGCATAATACTTTTCCAAAGTTTTTAAGGTTTCTTTGCCACGAATATCATAGCGGTTAAGTTTGTAAAATAGATACGTTTCACATAATGAGGAAAGACAATTATCTATTGTAGCAGAAGAAGTTTTTCTGCCGCTTGAAACAAAGGTATCACAAATCTTTTTTGGTGAAAGCAGATTACCTGTATGAACAAGTGCAAATTTAACAATTTTTTCAAGAAGAATTGTATCTGCTATTTTTTTACGCTGCTGAATATCTTTCAAAACAATCGTTGAATAAAGTCCTGAAATATAATCTTTTATAGCTTCGTTTTTTTCATAGATATTATGAAGATAAGGGAAACCGCCAAATGTAATATATTTTGTATACAAGGTAGGCAAATCGAAACTTTCTTGAGAAAACTTTTCTTTATATGCTATTTGAAACTCAGTAAAAGAAAATGGCAGAATATTTATTTCTATGTAACGTCCGCTTAAAAGTGTTGCAATTTCACTAGAAAGCATAGAAGCATTTGAACCAGTAAGATAAATATCAACATTTGGAAGAATAAAAAGAGAATCTACAACCTTTTCAAAATTTTCAACAAGTTGAATTTCATCCAGAAAGATATAATTCATTTTATCTTCCTGAATATGTTCTTTTAAGACAGAGTATAATTTATGATAATCAATGATATCTTCGTTTTCGAGCATTTCAAAATTAAAAAATGAAATTTGATTTTCAGATGCAGATTTTGAAATCTCTTTGCATACTTCCTTTAGGATAACCGATTTTCCAGAACGTCTTACTCCTGTAATAACCTTAATTACATGATGATCACGCCAGAAAAGCAGTTTTTCAACATATTCCTTGCGAAAATAAGAGTCTTCCTTATAAAGAGGAGTGTTACGAAAATCTATCATATTGACAGTTTATACTCAAAATTTATTACTGTCAACTTTTTTAATATACAGGTTAAAAAGTTTGTAAATATTTATTTTTTTTAAGATAGAAATGAATAATTTATATTTGTTATTTATGTTGACTGAAATACTTTATCAGCTATAATTAATGGCATCCTACTTGGCATTAAATTAGCATTGCAGGTTGATTGGAAAAATTAATCAGTTATAATTAGGGCAGGACGATAAGAAACTTTCAGCTTGTTGCAGGTTGACCGGAAAAATTAATCAGTTATAATAGTGCGATATAAATTATTTATTTGGTCAGCGTTGCAGGTTGACCGGAAAAATTAATCAGTTATAATGCGCGCTCAGTTCTATGTCGTGATTCTCATGTTGCAGGTTGACCGGAAAAATTAATCAGTTATAATCTTATCAGACAACAGGTTCAAAGTTTGTAAGTTGCAGGTTGACCGGAAAAATTAATCAGTTATAATTTGTTTATACGGCTGGAAAAATGGCGCAAAGTTGCAGGTTGACCGGAAAAATTAATCAGTTATAATATGGCAGGAATTAAACATGCTACATGATCCGTTGCAGGTTGACCGGAAAAATTAATCAGTTATAATGAAAAGATGGAAAGTTCTGTTGTCACTGTCGTTGCAGGTTGACCGGAAAAATTAATCAGTTATAATATTGTGCGTTCAGGTGAACAGGTAGCGCCAGTTGCAGGTTGACCGGAAAAATTAATCAGTTATAATTTAAAAGGTATACTATCTTGATGATACTCCGTTGCAGGTTGACCGGAAAAATTAATCAGTTATAATGGAGGACAAGAGGTTATAACTCCGGTATCAGTTGCAGGTTGACCGGAAAAATTAATCAGTTATAATCAAAAGTTACTAATCAGGCATATGAACTTGGTTGCAGGTTGACCGGAAAAATTAATCAGTTATAATCTATTCTGTCACAAACATACTTGCAAATCGGTTGCAGGTTGACCGGAAAAATTAATCAGTTATAATTTTCCAAGTAGTACACGATTTCTTCATCAGGTTGCAGGTTGACCGGAAAAATTAATCAGTTATAATACCAGATATTTCAGTACCATTAAATTTCTGGTTGCAGGTTGACCGGAAAAATTAATCAGTTATAATGAACCATCTCCAACTTTTGCTTCAGCATGCGTTGCAGGTTGACCGGAAAAATTAATCAGTTATAATATTATTGCAACAACTACGGATTCATTATCGGTTGCAGGTTGACCGGAAAAATTAATCAGTTATAATCAGATTGATCATAAGCTAATTTAAACAAAGGTTGCAGGTTGACCGGAAAAATTAATCAGTTATAATCAGATTGATCATAAGCTAATTTAAACATTGGTTGCAGGTTGACCGGAAAAATTAATCAGTTATAATATGATCAATCTGAAGGTATACGACAATCAAGTTGCAGGTTGACCGGAAAAATTAATCAGTTATAATATAGCACCATTATTTATATTACCAACGTCAGTTGCAGGTTGACCGGAAAAATTAATCAGTTATAATGATCTCCTGCAACACGATTTGGAATACTACGTTGCAGGTTGACCGGAAAAATTAATCAGTTATAATACGTCTGACGTAATTCCTTGTATTGTACGGAATTGAATTGCGTTGGGCGTATTTTTTTTGTTGAAATTTCAGAATAAAAGCAGCTGTTCTGGCTCTTTTTTTGTGACTTTCTCTGCTGCTTGATAACTGATAATGTTTCCATACTGTTTATCCGTTATGGTTATAATATCTACTTTACCTTCGCTCGGCAAGTTGTCTTTTATCATTTTGTAATATTTTTCACAGGCATCTTTTCCAGAAAATAACTTAGTATAGATTGAATATTGAATCATTCCGAAACCATTATCCAGTAGAAAATTTCTGAATTTAGTTGCTTCTTTTCTTTCAGTTTTCTCTATTACTGGTAAATCAAATAAAACTATCATCCACATAAGTTCATACCTATTCAATAATGGTAATTCCATTCTCATTTCCTTCCCAAATGGGTAATTCAATGTCTGGCTTTCCTACTTCTAATGCATTAACAAAAGAAGACGCAAAATATTGCATACTTTGTACCACCTGACTTTCCCCTTCAAAAGTATGAACCTTCACTTTAAGTAAACTTGCTAAAGCTTTTTTATTTTTTGGATTTAATTCTTTTTCTCCATTTTCTATTAACTTATAAACCATTGTATCTACTATAGGTCTATAAATTTCAAATAAATCGTCTGCTAAACAAAACTGATTTAGGTTATTATCATGATGTATCCCAAGAGAAGGAATTAATCCATGAGAACAAATTGCTCTTGCCATACAGGCCCGCATAATTGCATATCCATAATTTAGAAAAGCATTTATTCCATCTCCATCTTTATCTCGAGTAAATGTATCTCCAAATAAAGACTTCCAATAAATTCTAGCAGCATATGCTTCACGATTATCGGGATCACCAGATTTTACCATTCTAGAAATTTTTTCTATCAAATCTATATTGTCTTCTTTACCACAATATTTAAGACTTAATGCTTGATTCTTTATCTTCTGAATTACAATCTGCTGCCAGACTCTTTTCTTAAATGGTTCCGACGCATTAATTTGAGTTTTTATGATTTTTGTGAAATAGGTATGGCTTGCAATCGGTAGCACCATACTAAGAGGAATATAATTCGAACCACAAAAAATTGTAATGCAACCTTTTTCTGAAAGAGCATTTATAATATTTTTAGTTAGCGTTACACCTTGTGCAGAAAGCAATAAAACAGCAATGTCATCCAGAGGAACTGAACCAAGTTCTTCACTTCCTTGCTGGATAACAATAAAGCCACGCTTTAGAGAAATATAGCGATTTTCTTCAGCAATCTCTAATACTCTGTTAAGCACGTTATATTATCGGCATAAACAGAGTTTTTAATGATTTTAGATGTTTTTTCTAAAAACTCGACCTATTGGAGACACTGTAACAGGCCTTGCAGATAATTGTGAAAATATAGTATTTACAGAAACAAAATATTGACCTGATACTGGTTTCCAAAAACCTGTAATCATTTCTTCATTTGTTGAATAAATCCAATCTGCTGAATTGGTTACAGCCTGTATTGGTCTAATATCAATATTGTTTCGAGTAGCTGAATAACCTGCTATTCGACACAGATATAACTTTCCATTATCTGTAAATTCTAGATAATCATCTTTATGTAGGGTACATATCTTTTTTGCTGCTGGATGGTTTATTCGCTTCCATTCATCTAATACATTTTTTTTAGGCTCATTGGTATTTTTCTCAACTTCATTCCGCCTTATATATTGTGCTTTAAAAGTTTTCTTCTCTCCCGGAATCTCCCAGATAACGGCTGCAAAATAGTCTTCCGGTGCAAGATATCGAGGAATAGCTCCAGATGTAATTTCAATTGGAGTCTGAACTCTGTTTATGCAACGAACTTTTTTTATTCCAGTCTCTTTTGAAAATTCAGTAAGTACTAAATCAATTTTTTCATCTTTATGTTTTGCAACATATTCTTTTACCTGAGTTTTTATTTTTTCATCAACTATATCATCAAGATTTTTTTCTGAAAGAGAATTGATGTTTTCTCTACATACAAACACTTCCTTTCCATGAACTTTAATTTTTCCTAGTAAAGTTTCTTTAGAAAGTTTACCTTCTACTCCATGATCTGGCTTAAAACTTACAACAATATTTTTTACCTTTTCTATCAATTCACTTCGAGAAATCGGTAATTCAGGAATCTCTATTCTATTACCTTTATGCGAATTTTTTGTTGCAATCCTTTGAACCATACTTCTATCTGTAAGACCTATAACAACTGCATCTACAGCATGATGTCTATGGTCAAAACGGTTCTTTTTATAATTGCCAATTTGTTCGGATTTCAAACCAAGACTAGCAACTTCTTTTTCTGTAAACTTGCGGCAAAGAATAGAATCCATTTCCCATTTATCGCGAAGAATCTTTGTCATACTTCCATTTGTAGCCCAAATATCTTTCTTAGAATTTTCTACAAGACATCCTAAATAATGCAAAGATGCTCTTGCTATGTATTGATTATCTGATAGCTGCCGAGCAATAAAACTTGAATCCTTTTCAAAAGTTTCCATTGCTGTTGGAGAGAATTTATTTTTCTTAGAAATATTATGAAGAAGATTTGCACGTTGTACTATTTCTTGCCAGTTATATCCTTTAGGATTTGCGCCAAACGCTTCATATGGAGAACGCTCAGCTTTGTATGCATTACAAGAAGAATGTGCAACTGTAAGATTTGATTCAGCATCAAGCAATGTTCTACTGAATGGTAAAATGTGTTCAATTTCTATTTCTTTTGTAAATAATTCAGAACCAGAAATTCCTTTTCCGCAATAAAGACATTTATTCCCAAATCCTAATTCTTCCCAAAGACGATACTTTAAGCGATCATTTCTATTTGGATAAAATGATTTTCCTGGAAATACCGTTTTATAAAGTTCACCGATTGTATCATTTATTTTTATATTTTCCTTCGCACGCTGATTTTGTTTTCTTGCTATTTCTGCTTTCTTTTCTAAGCTATTTTTCAAATCACGACTTAACTCAATGGCTATCTGAGTCGGCTTTCCATATTCTTTTATCAATGCATTAACAACCACTCGAGTTTGATTCAATGCAACATGAACTGTTGGATTGCTGATTTTTCCATATCGCTTTTCTGGATTTGATTCTGGGGCTGATAAATCTACCCCCATTGTTGAACCCTTGAGTATTTTCCCATAGTAAGGAAGTAAGTCACATTTTTCTATGGTCTGGTCAGAAAACTTATATCCCAAAGATTCAACTGCTTTGTCATATTTTAAATCAGCAATTGCTTCCATCTGTTTTACAAGCTTTTCAGATACCTCTTTACAAAGCATAGTCGTTCCACTTTGCAAAATTGTATTTTTAACAATAAAATCTTTCTGTTCCTGTGAAAGGTCATATTTATTGATTACAGCATAAACGGCTTCATCTTCACCTGCTGTAATTATTGTCTCTACTATTACATCTTGTTCTTCAAGGGGAATTTCATCCCAAAGCTTTCCAAAACGATTTTTACTTCGCATTTTTACTGCAGTCGGGTTTCCAATTAAAAAGTCCCGGTTTTCTTCCAAATTAAAAGAGTTTGACGCTGAAAGATTAAGAGCCTTTCTCATCTGGTCGAAAGTTATTTTGTCTTTTGAATTCAATAATTCATATAAAATTTTATCCTGATCATCATTTACTTCTATTTTAGTTTTTGAAACACCATCATAATAAGCAAGATTACTAATGTCCTGCAATATTCTTAACTTTTGAGAACATGGCATTGCTTTGAAAGTTCTCTCTTTATTATTTTCATAAAGACAATATCCACGAGCCTGCGGTTTTAATGGACGCTGATAGAATATCGCTTTATAAATTTCCTCCCAATCAACTTGTGGATAATATTTTTCCTGAACGTAACGAATAAGTATAAACTCTTCTTCATACATTTTGCGAGTTGGATAATATGTCATTCTTCCTGGCGCAAAGCGAAGACCACCATTTGTTTCCTGATTTTTATATAAAAACTCTGTAATTGTTCTACATCCACTTTCTTTTATAGCTTCTTCAAGATGAGTCTGCATATCAGATTGTGTTTTGATTTCATCAGATGTTTTCTTCTCAGAAATTTCTTCTCTGCTGCCATCTTTACGATTACTCTTAAATCCTCTTCGGACTGCCAGATTAAATAATGCCCTTCCAAGCTCAAATGGTTCAAGTTCTTCATCAAGAGCTTTTATACGCAACACATAAGGATTTAAGGATTTTAGTTTTATACATCCTTCCTTTGTTGCAGGAAACAAGCCTTGTGCCTGTAACAATCTGAAAGCCTGCTTTCTTCTAAGTTTACGACGATAGATAAGTTTTCTTTGAGAGCGCGCTGTTCTACGCGCAACTGCTAAAGGCTCTTTAGTTTTAGGATCTCTTCCATCAGAAAAGATTCTTACACCCATATCTTCCAATTTAAGAATCTCATTTTCATCATCTAGAGAAAATACACTCCAACCTATAGAATTTGTTCCTAAATCTAAACCTAATCGCCAATTACCTAACTTCATTCATTACTCCGAAAACATTAGTTAAAATATTATAACATTTAATTTACTAAATAGAAAAAAATTAAGGGAAGCCGTAGCTTCCCTTTTCATTTGATTACTATTTATATTCACGCAAAAATATCAACGAATATAAAAGCATTTTGCGGAAACATAAAGTTTCCTTGTTAGCAGGTTGACCGCAAAAATTAATCAGTAACTAAATAATATACCAATCAAGTATTGCTGTCAAATTTGTCGATTTTAAATTTACTCAGCATATGCCAGCGGAATAAACTTGCCAGCCCATTCCTGCCAGAAGCGCATGTCGTGGATGCCTGGGCCTTCTTCGTAGGTATGAGCAACGCCCTGTTCTTCGAGGAACTTGTGGAATTCGCGGTTACGTTCAAGAAGGAAGTCTTCGGTACCACAGGCCATGAAGATTTCTGGGATTTTTGTGCCGGCAGCTTTGAGTTTTTTCAAAAGATATTCCGGGTTGTTGTCACTTTCAGGAAGTTTTGCTGGATCGCCGAAACACATTCTGTAGTAATCATAGTTTGCTACAGGGTTGCCTTCGCCTTCCTTCATTTTTGCAACTTCATTGTGGATAAGGGCAGAAGAAAGTGCAATTACTTTTCCGAACTTGTCTGGATAAGCAAAGCCTGTATGGATTGCACCAAAGCCACCCATTGAAAAGCCCATGATGTAAGTGTCTTCAGCAGACATTGCAAGATGGAAAGTTTTACGAACATATTCCAAAAGCTCAACGCCAAGGAAGGTTGCGAACTGACGGCCAGTTGCAGGACCATCAATCCAGAAAGAATTTTCACCAGTTGGAATTACAACAGCAAAATTGTACTGTTCTGCAAGGTTACCAGGAACCCAGTTGAAGCCTGCACCTGAATATCCGTGAAGAAGGAACAAAGTCTTCATTGGTTTTCCATCACGTTTAAGGTCTTCGCGAGGCCAGTCTCTACGGATGTCATTTGGAATCTGCATTAAAAATGAAACGTCGCGTTTGAGGACGTCTGAATAAAATCTTATAGTTAAATCTGCCATTATGATCTCCTGTTTAGTAAAACGTTTTATATAATTATAACACAATTTCGTATGAATTTAATAAGGGATTTTATTTATCTACGCCAAGGCCAAATAATGCGAAGTCGCCGCGACATGGATCGCCTGGGAAGACTTCATTTAATGCAGATGTCAAAAGCTCCGCGGTTTTGCGGGAAGCCGTTGCCTTTTCGGGAATCAAGCCGAGTTTTGCCGCTTCCTGCATTACGTGAACATCGAGTGGAATTAAAAGCGCCGAAGGCTCCGCCCACTGCCACAAACCTAAGTCCACCGGTGAGTTTCTCCTGACCATCCAGCGCAAGTACATGTGCACCCGTTTATTTGCGGAACTTCGTCCTTTTGGAACTATCGCAGATTTGGGGAAAGAATTAGAAACAATTTCATAAAGGAGGGGAACGTCTTCCCCTGTGCTCGCACTTCGTTGCTCGCTACCTAGGGAGCGACCCTGCGAAGCAGGGTAAAAACAGTCCAGTGGACTGTTTTTAGCGAGTCTCCGAGCAGCTATGCTGCGAAGGCCCATGGCCCGAAAATATTCTCCCAACGACCCCGACTTCTCTAAAATCCCCGCCAGCTCCCCAAAGAAAACCTGCATGTCATCATAAGAATAAAAACGGTAGAACTTTTTTTCACCACAAGGAAAATCTTTTTTATAAGCTCCAGCGCAGAGCCACTTAGAAATACTTCCTAACGAACGGTCGGAAGTTTGTAATATCTCACGGATTTTTGGAATGAATTGTTTTCTGTTACCAAAGGCTAACATGGCAGCAATAAACGAAGCAACTTCTACATCTGCGACTGTTCCTCGCCCTGCAGCCGGATCATACCAGCGCAAAAACTGCGATGGATCTTCATCACAAAAAGATGCAACTTCATATTTATCAGCAAGCTCTCGTAATTTTGCTGCCAGTTCATCTGTCATACGTGCTTAGCACTCCACTCACTTGGCGACATTCCAGTTTCCTCTCGGAATATCTTCATAAAATATTTTACATCAGAAAAACCGCTGCGCTCGGCAACTTCATAAACCTTATAACAGCCTTTTTCCAGAAGTTTTTTTGCTTCCTCAATTCTAAGGCGTTTAAGATATTCATTAAAGTTGATACCAAGGTGCTCCTTAAATTTTTCTGAAAACCAAGTATAGTTCACACTCACCTGATTTGCAACCATTGCCATATTTATATTTTTCTTAAAGTGAGTTTTTATAAATTCCAAAGCCTCTGTAATGTAAGGCGACTCTTTTGTATTCTGTTTTAAAAGAGCAGCAAGATAAACAGCATAATCGCGGACGCTTCCATGCCATTCCGAAAGCCGCTGATATTCAAAAATATTTTCTATCATTATGCTTTTAATATGAAGATACATATCTGAATCTGTAAAGCCTGGATAACGGTTAAACATATTTGAAGTAATTTTTCTGTACAGATAATAAAGCATCTCGGAATTTATTTTTGCATCTTTTCCAAAGAACTTAAAAAGATTTTCAACATCTGTCTGTGTTTCATCGGCTTTTGCAATTGCACAGCGACCAATCATCTTTTCATACTCTTCATCAATCTGCTCAAAATCTGTTACATGGTTTTTATTTTCATAAAAATACAATCCGCCTCGCTTGCTGTCAGAACGGATATCTCCTGTGTCTGTATCAAAAAATGCCTGCATTGCCGCAGTAATTGCCTGGCGCCTCATACTCCTGAGCATAGAATAATCATCCGCCGGCGCCGAAATCCCAACAATGTAAGTGTTCAAAAGTTCTGGCGCATATTCAACCTGGCGGCCATCAAACGGATAAACAATAAGCACCGAATTTTTAGTCTGTTCCAGTACATAATAACGGCGACCCGCCATAACTTTTTCAAGAACCTCAGCTGAGTTCTTTCCATATATAACGATACAATTTAATCCATTTTCTACTTTGATTTCCGGTAGCCCCGAAGCATCATCCAGACGTCCTTTCTCAATTATCTGGCGAAATTTAATTTCATTCTGAACTTTTTCTTCGTTCATGCAATTCATGATTGCAGTGTTTACCGCACCAATAAGTTCCTTTTTATCAACCGGCTTTAGAATATAACTTATTGCCCCGCTTTGAATTGCAGCCTTGGCATAAGTAAATTCATCATATCCGCTTAAAACAATGATGGCTGGCCTTACGTCATCTTCCATTACAGAAATATTTTTCATAAGTTCAACGCCATCCATAACAGGCATACGGATATCGGTAATCAGAATTTCTGGTTTCTTTTCTTTACAGCATTTAAGAGCTTCTTCACCATTTTTTGCTTCTATAATTTCGAGCGGAATATCAATATTCTCTAAAAGTATTTTCTTCAATCCAGCTCGAATTAATTTTTCATCATCTGCCAGAACAATTGTAATCATTAATGAACCTCTTTGTCCGAATTTCTTAGTTGCAATGGGACAGGAATCTTTATCAGAGTTCCCTCTCCCTCAGCCGATTCAATCTTTATTCTATAATCTTTTCCACAGAACATACTTAGACGCTGCTGAATGTTTTTAAGTCCAATACTTCCTGCGGTATCTTTTTCATACGAATCATCTTCCAGATATTTTATGAGTTCTTCCTGTTTTTCTTTAGAAATTCCTTTTCCAAAATCTCTAACACAAATCCAGATACGCCCATAAACATCTGAATCTTCCGTATACACACGAATAACTGCATCCTTTCCTAACGGCTCAATTGCATAATAGAAAGCATTTTCAACAAGCGGCTGCAGACTCATTTTTGGAATGATTACACTCTTATAATCTGGTTGAATTTCTGTTTCAAGAGAAATCATATAATCATTTCGAATGTTCAACAGATAAACATACGCACGAATATAATCTACTTCTTCTTCGAGCGTAACTGTATGTACTCGCCATCTCAAACAATAATGCATCAGTTTTCCCAATACATTTATGCTTTCTTCAACATCACTTTCGCCGGCAATTACTGCCTGCATTTTTATAGTTTCAAGCGCATTATATATAAAATGCGCATTTATCTGATTCTGCATTGCTTTCATTTCTGTATCTGCAATCAGATTCTGTTCTTTTTTAATTTCTTCTATTTGATTACGCAGCTGCTCAGTCATTGTATTAAATGTTCTTTGAGCCTGTGTAACTTCATCATGTCCTGTTACATTTACTTCTGCTTCAAGATTACCAGCCTGAACTTCCTTCATTCCGCCAATCAGATTATAAACACGTCCCATAAGACGAGAAGTCAAATATCGTACAAGAAAATACAAAAGAAAAACTGTAATAACCAGACCTGATATTATTCCAGACTGTATCAAAAGCAGTTCTTTCTGTATTTCTTCAGAAGAACAGGTATGCAGCAAAATGACATTCATATCTGGAACTCTAACCCAGCTTGAATATCTCACATCTCCTCTGTCATGAAGAATTACTCTTCCGCTGCTCTTCCTCTTTCCTGCCTGACGGCGGTAAACATCATTGTACAATCCATCCATAATCTTTGGAGATAAAGGTTCATGTACTCGTTCGATTAAGGAGTTTGTAATAGGAATTAATTCCATTTTGTTTGTTGCTTCATTCAATACTTCGCGAAAAGCAAAGTCATCATTGAAGTCACTTATTTTCTTAAAAAGGAATGGAAAAAAATCACTGGTTTTCATTGCTATCTGAATGTAACCAATTTCCCTGTGATTTTTTTCCAGTCTTCTTGTAGAACAAACGGATTCATATTTTAATGAACCAAGATTTCCGAGATAGTCTGCAGTGTATCCAAATTCCCAGCGATTTAGAGAAGCAAGTTTTGTACGTGATGAATTCATAAAAATCGGCCAGCGTTCTGGAACCAGTGGATTGTCACTAAAAACTCGAAGCCCATAAATATTTGGAACTGTTTCGATTGTGCGTTCCAGCATCGTTGTTTCAGAAATCATTGTATCAATTATTTCATCTTCGTCGCTGCGCTCTGGAATTGTAAAAAAGAGCATAAGCTTGCCGTTACTATTTACAAGCTGTTCAAACAGGGTAAAAGTTTCAATATTCTTTTGAACCTGCTCATAGTTTTCCTGGAGCAAACCTTCACTATTTGATTCAAGCTCTTCTACGCGGGATCTTCGAATCAATCCCATTGCAGTCACTACTAAAATAAAAAGGGGAATTACAACAATACAGGTATAGGCAAATACTAATTTCTGGGAAAAGTTCATTGCTATCATTTTATATGATAAACCTCGTATTGTCGAATTCCCCTCAGTAAATGGAGAACCGGTTGCCTCCCCTTCGCCGTAATGAAGGGGATTTGACCATGTATGTTTTACCCTGTTCGAGCCTTACATACCTAATTTCTGTTTGTTGATATTCATCAACTTTGTCTGAGCATCGATAACTTTATCAATACCCTTGTCTTTCTTGTACTGGTTGAAGTCAGCAACAATCTTGTCGAACTCAGCTTCTGAACCTGCACGAATCAACTGTGGAAGAACCTTACCCCAGCGGCGCTGGATGTCTTCGTAAATAAGCTGTTCATCTGAACCAACTGGAAGTGTAAGTCCGTCGTATGCTGCATAAGAGTGTACGTATGGACGTGTCCAGAGCTGTGGCTGTGCAAGAGATGGAGCATAGTCTGCACCAAACTGTGCCTGCCAAGCTGTATCCATAAGCATCCAGTATGTGTACTGTACACCAATGTCTGTTTCCTGCTTGTTCTTGTCGTTCTTATCAAGATCAGCAACTTCTTTTGTCAACTTTGGAACTCCGTTTTCGATTGTGTATGTTTCACCTTCGATACCGAAGTTTGTATCCATCTGACCTTCTTCTGAAATAAGGTAAGAAAGGAACTGAATAGCACGAGCTGGATCTTTACAGTTCTTTGAAATCAAAGTTACTGTCCAACCTGCAATACCACCACCAGCGAGAACTGGATCATCACCCTTAGAGTTCTTTGGACCATCTACAGCAATGTAGATAGAGTTTGGATCACGTGCATAAAGAGCATTCTGTGGAGCCTGCATATCCCAGTTCTGATAAAGCATACAGAAGTAGCGGCCCTGAGCTGCTTTCTCTTCAATCTGGCTTCTCTTGTCTACGAATACGTCTGTAGCAAAGAGACCTTCTTCGTGAGCCTGGCGGAACATCTTCATCCAGCGGATATACTCTGGATCATCTGTAAGACCGAGGTCAGCATTTACAAATTTGCCATCCTTTTCTGGAGCAATTGCAAGGAAGTGTGAAAGGTAACCCTGGAGCTGTGAACAACCAGTATCACCGAATTCGTTTGTTCCGAATGGAATAAGAGCCTGTCCGTTTACTGTTGGGAACTGAGCCTTAGCAGCGCGGAGTGCGTTGAGGAATCCCTCTGGAGTTGTCATATCAGGGCTTCCGATAGCTTCGTACATATCTTTACGAACAAGGAAAGTTTCATTAGAAGTAAGTTTTCCAGCATATTTTTCATAAGCTGTTGATGTGAAAGATGCATTTGGATATCCGTAGATATGACCATCAGCCTGACGGTACCAGCCTACCTTAACAGGGTCTGTAACCTTCCAGAAGTATGGATCATACTGATCAGCAAGTTCATCCAAAGAATAAAGCAAACCAGCATCAATCATCATAGGAATCTGACCTTCCCACCATCCCAAAGTAATGAGATCTGGAAGAGCATCACCAGCAATCATAGCATTGAGCTTTTCAGCTTCGTTTCCAGCAGGAACGATGAAGTTTACATCTACACCAGTTTTCTGAGTAATGTACTTAGAAACCTTTGAGTCACCCCAGTGACGTGCAAACCAGCTGAAGTTAATGTACCAGTCAAATTTGATTGGCTTGTCAGCATTTGCTTTCCAACCTGCAACATCTGCTGAAGCTTTTGCTTCTGCTTTTGGAGCAGCTTCTTTCTTGCTGCAGCCTACAAGAGACATTGCAGCAACCATAGCAAGGCCTAATGTTACTACCTTGAATTTCTTCATATTTATTTCCTCCTATAAATATTACTAAGTAATTCCTAACTATCGTTAGTTAGCCTTTAATAGAACCAATCAACATTCCCTTTACAAAGTATTTCTGCAGGAATGGATATACACACATAATCGGGAAGGTTGTTACAACCATAGTTGCAAGACGAACCGACTGTGAACTAACCTGCTGCGCAGAAACGCCGGCAGGCATTGCAACAACTGCTTTAGAAGCAGAAGCACTGGCAACGACTCGATACAAATAAGTCTGAATAGGCTGTAACTCAGCTTTGTTGATGTACATAACTCCGGCAAAGTAATCGTTCCAGTGGCCTACACCGTTGAACAGAGCAATTGTTGCAAGTACCGGCATAGATAAAGGGAGTATAATTTTTATAAAAATCAGCATGTCATTTGCACCGTCAAGCTTAGCAGATTCTTCGAGACCAGCAGGAAGCTCGCGGAAGAAAGACATGAAGATTATCATGTTATAAAAGTTGAACAAGCTTGGAATGATGTAAACCAGGAAGTTGTCGTAAAGACCAAGGTTCTTCAACGTAATGAAGTAAGGAATCAAACCGCCACCAAAGAACATTGTGATAGTTCCGATGATTGTATAAACCTTATTTCCCATAATGTACTTTTTAGAAAAAGCGTAACCAACCATTGCAGTAAAGAAAACGCTTGTTACAGTACCAATTACAGTACGCAAAACTGTAATCATAAATGCACGGACAATTGTCTTATCCTGGAAAACAGTTTTATAGCTTTCAAGGCTGAACTTTCTTGGGAACCAGTAGATTCCACCACGCATAGCATCGCTTGAATCATTGAAAGAAATGATGATTGTGTACCACACCGGATAAAGGGCAGCAGCACAGAGCAAAACCATTATTGCTCCAATAACAATGTCACCAATTGTAATTCTATTTAATCTTGAATGTGCCATTTTCATACCTCTCATTAGAACAACGATGTATCGTTCAATCTCTTAGTAACCTGGTTTGCAATAAACAGCAGGATGAAAGCAATTACCGACTTAAACAAACCAATTGCCGAAGCGTATGAATATCTCATACCGCGCATAGCAGTCTGGTAAACGTAAATATCAAGTACGTTACTGCGTGGTGCATTTAACGGATTGTTCAAAACCAGGATCTGATCAAAGTTAGTATTCAAAAGACCACCAACCGCAAGAATAAACATGATTGTTACAGTAGGTGCAATAGAAGGAAGTGTGATAGTCCAGATCTGCTTCCAGCGGCTTGCGCCATCAACCTTAGCAGCTTCATACATTTCCTGATCAATACCAGAAATAGCAGCAAGGTAAATAATTGCAGACCAGCCAAGTTCCTTCCATAAATCAGAAATTACGGTAATTCCCCAGAAGTACTGTGGATAAGCAAGGAAAGGAATTCCTTCTTTCATAACCTTCATCTTATTAACAAGAATATCATTAATAAGTCCGCCTTCACCAAGCCAGGTAGTAAGAATACCGCCAAGCACAACCCATGAAAGGAAGTGTGGCATGTAAGTAATAGTCTGCACAGCTTTCTTAAACTTCACGTTGCGAACTTCATTCAAAAGAAGTGCAAAAACGATTGGTAAAGTAAAATTAAAAATCAGCTTGATAATACTGATTCCCAAAGTGTTTCCCATTACATTGAAAAACTCATCATCCTTGAAAAAGTTCAAGAAGTGCTGGAATCCATGATGATCTGCCCAAGGAGTAGTAAAAAATTTCTTGCTGAACAAAGGTGTTGTTACAAAAAAGTTTTTCTTAAACGCAATAAGAATTCCATACATAGGGATGTAGTTAAAAATCAACATCCATAAAATTCCAAGAAGCGCCATTACCTGCAGATACTTTTCTTCACGTAATCTAGCCCAAAAAGTTTTTTTGAGTAAAGGCTGCAGTTCCTTGTTTTTCTGTTTCATGACAGTACCTCACTATACAGTTTGGAGTATAGACGCAGAATGCATATATGAAAAGTTTGTAAATTTTCAAAAAGGTGTAAAATTTTCGGTTTTCGGCCGAAATTCGCACCCTTTCTTATTGATTTATGAAAAATGATAGTTTAGTTTTAATATAGAAAGCAGGTGGGGAAAGTCGACCCCTTAGGGAGCGACCCTGCAAAGCAGGGTAAAAACAGTCCAGTGGACTGTTTTTAGCGAGTCTCGGCGAAGGCTATGCCTGAGCCGGCGCACAACCTGTGGCTTCCCGTCAATTACTTTTTAATTTGAGGTGAATAATGAAAAAGCCAAACGGATACTTTACAACATTAAATGGTGAACAATTCTACAAGATTGAAAATTACGATTATATGGATGATTTCTTTATGACAATCACCAGCTCTTCCGACATCTGGAACTTCTGCTGGTCACAGGGAGGAATCACCGCCGGCAGAATCGACTGCGATCACGCAGTTTTCCCATATTACACAGCCGACAAAGTTAGCGATGCAAAATCATACACCGGCTCATATACAGCAATTAAAATTGGTGACGACCTTTGGGAACCGTTTGCTTCACTTTCTGCAAGCCCTGCAATCAGAAAGCTTGTAGAAAAAAATATTACCCGCAACATCTATAAAAATACAGCCGGAACCGAAGTATGGTTCGAAGAAATAAATAACGAACTTAAACTCGCCTTCCGCTATGGCTGGACATCATCTGCAAAATACGGACTTGTACGCAAAGCAGAAATTGTAAACCTAAACGACAAATCAGTAACTGTAAAAGTTCTTGATGGTTGCCGCAACATTCTGCCAGCCTGCGTTTCAGCTGATTTCCAGAACAACAACAGCGTACTTCTGGATGCCTACAAAAAAACAGATTTAGACGCAGAATCAAAGCTCGCTCTTTTTGCAGTTTCTTCTATTGTAACTGATAAAGCTGAACCAAGCGAAGGCCTCTTTGCAAACACCTGCTGGTTCAACACAGAAGACGAACTTATTTTGAATCCTGATGCTCCAAAAGAGTTTGCAGAAAACGGCAGCGTTACTCCAATGGCTGTTGTAAAGGGAAAGAGACCGGCTGCATACATTTGCCGCGAAGTACAGATCTCCGGGTCAAGCCCGAAGATGACCAACTCTGACTCATGGTACCAGGTGTTCGACACAAAACTCGACGCATCAAAAATTGCTGCACTTAAAAATGAACTTGCAGACCGCAAGGCTCTCACAGCCGCTCTTGAAGCAGACATTACTGCAGGCAAAACCCTTATGGGAACTTATATCAGTGAGGCTGACGGTTCACAGAACACCGCTGAAACAATGACCTGCGTTCACCACTCAGAAAACGTAATGTTCAATATTATGCGCGGTGGCTTCTTTGCAAATAACGGAAAAATCAATCTTGGTGATTTTGTAAAATTCGTAAAAGTTCGCAACACAGCGCTCATCGCTCTTGCAGAAAAAGTAACTGCAGCACTTGCTGGAACAGCAGATAAAGATGGTTTTGTAAATTACGGAGAACTCGAAGCTGCCGTTCAGAAAGAAATGAATCCACAGCTTTCACGTCTCTTCTATGAATACATGCCACTTACCTTCAGCCGCCGCCACGGAGACCCAAGCCGTCCATGGAACCGCTTCAACATTCACCTGCGCGACGACAATGGAAATCCTATTTTGAACTACGAAGGAAACTGGCGCGACATCTTCCAGAACTGGGAAGCACTCGCATGGTCATATCCACAGTACATCAAAAACATGACAGCAAAATTCCTCAACGCAATGACAATCGAAGGCTTCAACCCTTACCGCATTTCGCGCGAAGGAATCGACTGGGAAACTCCTAATCCAAATGATCCTTGGGCACAGATCGGTTACTGGGGCGACCATCAGGTAATCTATCTTCAGAAACTTCTTGAAGTTTATGCAAAACTTAATAAGGCACAGCTTGTAAGTGAACTTGGAGAAAAAATCTATGCAAGCTCAAATGTTCCTTACAGAATCAAATCTTACAAAGAAATTTCAGCTGACCCTCGCAATACAATTTTCTTTGACCGCGAACTCAGCGACCGTGTTATCAAACAGGCAAAGATAGCCGGCTCAGATGCTAAGTTAGTTATGACTAATGGTTCAACAGATGAAGTTGCTCTCGTAACACTTGCAACAAAACTCATTCAGGTTGTAATTGCAAAAATAGCAAACTTCATTCCTGGCGGCGGAATCTGGCTCAACACTCAACGCCCAGAATGGAACGATGCAAACAACGCTCTTGCAGGCTACGGACTTTCAATGGTAACTCTCTACTACCTGCACCGCTTTGTAGAATTCCTTACAGGACTTTTTGAAGCATCAAGTGCAGAAAACTTTACACTTCCTTCAGAAATTGCAAAATGCTTTACAGCCCTCGGAAAACTTTATGTTGAAACTTCTGCCGCAGAAGCTGCTGGTAATGCAGAACTCCGCAAAAAGTTCACAGATGCCGAAGGTGCAATTTTCGAAACTGAACGCAACAATCTTTATAAAGACGGCTATGGTAAATCAGAAGAAACAATCAGCAAGGCTGACATTCTTTCTTACCTCAAGGCAATTCAGTCACACATCAAAAATACAATCAGCTTAAATCGCCGCGACGACGGACTTTTCCACGCTTACAACACAATGAAGATTTTCAACGACAAAATCGAAATCGAATATCTTCAGGAAATGCTCGAAGGTCAGGTTGCAGTTCTTTCTTCTGGAGTTCTTTCTCCTGCAGAAGCACTCGACCTTCTTAAGTCTCTCCGCGCAAGCCGTATGTATGAACCACGACAGAACTCTTACATGCTCTACCCAAACAAGGAGCTCGCAGAATTCGAAAAGAAAAACTGTGTTTCTGATGCAGACGCTGCACAGTTCAAAGCTCTTATCGAAAAAACAGGCAAGGCACTTTTGCAGAAAGACTGCAACGGAATCTGGCACTTTAATGGTGAGTTCCGTAATGTAAGCTTCCTTGAAAAAGCTTGTGGCGCACTTGCAGAAAATGTTCGTCCAACAGCCGCAGAACTCGACGCTCTCAAAGCACTCTACGAAAAGACTTTCAACCACCAAAGCTTTACAGGTCGCAGTGGAACCTTCTACGCTTACGAAGGTCTTGGAAGCATTTACTGGCACATGGTATCTAAGCTTCTTCTTGCTGCACAGGAAAACACTTTTGCTGCGATTTCAAAAGGTGCAGACAAGGCAACTGTAGAAGCCCTCACTGCAGCATACTACGAAATCCGTTCTGGTATCGGCTTCAACAAAGCTCCTGAAATTTATGGAGCTTTCCCTGCTGACCCTTATTCACATACTCCTAACATGCAGGGCGCTAAACAGCCTGGTATGACAGGTCAGGTTAAAGAGGAAGTGCTTACACGTTGGGGCGAACTCGGTGTAGACATCGTAAACGGTTGCGCAAGCTTCAATCCAAAGATTTTGAAGAAGTCTGAGTTCTTCGAAGACGGAACTCTCTGCTTCACCTGGTGTAACACACCTGTAATTTATAAGCTAACTAACGGTAGTTCTTCAATCACAATCAACGGAACAAAACGTGAAGGCTCAACCCTCACCGCCGAAGAAACCTCTGCCCTCTTTGCAAGAAACGGCTCAATCATCAAGATTGAAGTAGAAGTTTCTATCTAAGAAAAAAGGCTGGTAGTTGAAATAAAAATCAATTACCAGCCTTTTTTATACTAATTATTTACTAATAGTTTACTCGTAAAATACTCGTAGTTTTCTCGTAGCTTTCTCATAATTTCCAAACAGGTTTACGATCAGAATTAGTATTTTCCATAAGTTTTTCTTCAAACGAAGAAGACAAACTTATGCACTCACTCAAAAAAATCCGTCGCCGCTGCCTTCTTCAATATTCTCCAAACAAAAATGCTCAAAGGTAATTACATAATGAAGAGGCAGAATTAGAGAAAAAATTATTCATACTGTCGGACACAACATACTCGTACTTTATAATAATCATTAGTTGAAAGACTTTTACCTAATCCTACAATATTACCATCTGACATTCTTATAGTCCAAGCAGAATTATATTTTTCTCCTTGTGATGAAGACCAATAATTACATGTATCTATTGGCACTCCACCAAGCAAACTTAAGACCTTATTTAGAATATTCATATTTCTATATACTTGACAAAGTTCGGCTATTGATGGCATATACCATCCTGTCATATAGTCTTCATTCAAAGCAAAAGTTTTTGCATATTTATTTACATAATTAAATGCAGGTAAATCTGTTTGTGCATTTGAAGTCTCAGTTGGATATACTTGACAAAGTACACTCCAATTATCACTTCCGTCTAGATCCCCTGTAAAAGTTGCTGTATTTGCAGCACCAACCCCTTGAGAGCTTGGTGAACACATTAAACTTGTAAACGTAGTATTCCATGAACTTGTTTGCCCTGCAGCCCAACAATAATAACCACTATTTGTTTTTCCTGCTGAATTGTAAATTCCTAAATAACCTGGAATACCAAATTCATTAAAGCCATAAATAACTCCTACAGCATTTTTTTTCTGTTCATCTGTAAAAGTTAAATCATTTTCATTGTAAGCAACTATCGTTCCATCATTAAGAACAACATCACCTATAGAATAATTACTAAAATCCCTTACTATTAATTTACCTTCAATTAATTTGTTTTCGTAAGTGACTTTTATAATATATTCTCCTGTTTTTTCTGGAATAGGAATTTTTACATTAATAACAGTATTTCCACTTTTTTCAAATTCTACACCAGAAACAATACTAGAATCAGAAATACAGTTTGCTGAAAGTTTTGACAGATCTACCTCTGAATTATTAAAATTCTGACCATATATTTTTGCATTGATTATATTTCCTTTTTTTGAACAACTTACTATAGGAAAATCAAATCTTAAGAACCTTAAATCTCCAGTATTTTGGGAAGAATTATTTTTACTCATTTTTCCTAATCCAGATGTTGTTTTATCAAAAGTTCTGATCGGCTGAACATAATATTTTTCTTCATTACAAATCATTGAGGCTTTACCAGTTCCAGCCCACATTGCTATTCTATATGGAGAAACATCTGTATTAAAGGCACGTGGAGTCGATGACCAGGTTCTTATTTCATCAAAAAGATTTGTAAAATATCCTTGTTCACTTAGCCAATCAGTTGATTCATTTATTTTGTTTAAGTTTTGGTTAATCTCTATTAATTCATTCAGAGCCGGTATATACCATTCAAGACCTTTTACATATTTACACCAATACCAAGCATCATAATATGAACTTCCCTTGAAATCTGGTAATATCTGACACCACAAATCCCAATTTTCCTGTCCATTAGTTTTTGAAGATAGATTTGCTAATTGAAAGCCATAATTTTGATCACATGCCTTTGTATATAATCCACAAAATTTTGCCTTATATTTTTCTCTACTAAGTATCTTTCCAGCAGTATTCCCTGATTGTGGATCTACATAAAATACAATTCCTTGTGGTTCTCCATCTATTGTAACAATATCTCCTATCTCAAAAGTCAATAAATTTTCATTAGATGAATTTGGATTATCGGTATTAGCAGTTCCATTTGCTCCTGCTTTTGCTAACATATCCCACTTTGAACCATTCCAAATATATGAGCAACCAGTTTCTGTATTGTAATATGCCCAGTTTAATTTTGGATTTTCTGGTGCTTCTGAAAGTTCTCCTTTCCATACGATTGAAAGTCCATCGAGTCCATTTTCTCCGTCTTTGCCGTTTTCTCCATCCTTTCCATCAATTCCAGCTTTTGAAAACAAATCCCACTTTATACCATTCCAAATATAAGAACAGCCGGTTTCTGTATTGTAATATGCCCAATTTAACTTAGGATTTGCTGGTGCCTCTGATAATTCTCCTTTCCACACTATTGAAATACCATCTGTGCCGTTTTTGCCATCTTCACCGTTTGTCCCATCTTTTCCATTTGCACCTGAACGAGCTAACAGAGTCCATTCTGTTCCATCATAAATATATGAGCAGCCATCTGTTGTATTAAAATATGCATTCAAATATTGTGGATTATCAATTTCCGAAGAATCTGCAAATGAGCCGCGCCAGACTATACTTACGCCATCTTTACCATCTTTTCCGTCTTTGCCATCTTCTCCTTCATTTATGATTATTTTAGTTTCTAGTTCTTTGCTTGTAAAATTATTATCTGCCATTGTTGTAAAACCATTTGCCGAAATTAAAACATTTGAGCTTATATTGTGAATAATTCCATTCTTCATAGCTACAACCTGATATCCATCGCCAGCCGGAACATCTGAAATTATATAATTGCCTGCATCATCAGTTATTGCCATGTAACTTGTGCCTGCAACAAAAACAATAAAACCCATATTTCCAGAATTTGCATTATCTTTTGTGATTTTTCCTGTAATACTTCCTGTTGCGGTAAGTTGCAGGGCTTGTGCAACAGTGTTTTCTCCCGCTCGGATCACCACATTTGTACAAACTGCTTTTTCTTTTGAATAAGAACTTGATGCATAAACTGTATAAATTCCTGCTTCAAGATTATTAAAAACATATGAGCCATCTTGGGCTGTTACTGTGTTTCCTGCTAAACTTCTGGCAAGAGATACACTGCTTCTATTTTCAGCGGCTCTTGTAACTGAAGCTGTTCGTAATCCATCAGTTTTATCTAGAGTAACAAGTATTCCACCATGATTATCACTTTCTAAGTTTTGATATGTTATCACGCCAGAAAGACTTCCATTGCTTTCACCTTCCGACACAGAAGAAGGAATAACAAAATTATTGTTACAAGAAACAAAAGTCAAAATTATTGAAAAAAGTATGAAAGAAAATTTAGTTTTCATAAAAAATCTCCTGTCTGTAATATTTTAATTATTATATCATATGATTCTTTTAATTGATAAATTTTCATATATACCATCCTTGAAGATATTTTTTTATCAAAACATTGCACTAAATCGTAAAAGTCAGACCATATTATATATAGAGATTTTTTTACTCGCTGCCGCAATACATTAGAGGGTTAATATGCAAAATAAGCAGACTTTACGACCATCACCAACAGCAATTTTGAATCCGCGGATTGACTCAACATTCAAAGCTATTTTTACTCAAGAAACCGAGGGATCATATATAGCTTTACAATCTTTTCTTTCAAGCATACTTAGGAGAAAAATCAAACAGGTAAATCTTACTTCCAATGAACCGCCTGTTGATATGCCGATACAGATGCAGATGTCATTTGATGTAAGCGTCATTTTTGAAAATGGAGAAAAAGCTTCAATTGAAATGCAAGGCAGGAATCAAGATTACAATTATGAAACACGAAGTGAAATTCAAGTAGCCCGCTTATTAAATAATAATGCAAAGAAAGGAACAAACTGGAAATCAGAAAAAGTTTATCAGATAAGTGTTTTAAATTTCCATTTACCAAAACATGACAAGCAGGAAATGACGTGGTATAATATGCGGGATGAACAAGGGTACATTCTTTCTGGGCATTTAAATGTCATTTACATTGACTTACTGGAAATGAAGAAACTAATAGGAAGGCCCGTAGATCAACTTTCGGTTCTGCAAAAATGGGGATTATACCTTTCGTATGCAGATGACGAAAGCAAGTCTGAGTATATTAAGCAGATTACTAATAGCGAGAAGGGAATTATGGAAGCAGATTTAATCATAGGAAAAATGAGTGAAGATGACGCTAACTGGTTCCGTCAGAACTCCTACGACATTGCCCACCGCGATTACAACGATGGTCTTTATAATTCTGAACAACGAGGCATAAAAAAAGGTAGAAACGAAAAAGCCCTTGAAGATGCTGAAAATCTTCTGAAAGAAGGTGATTCTCCTGAAAAGGTAGCAAGATGTATTAATCTTCCACTCGAGAAAGTCCTGGAACTTCAAAAAGAGATTCTTATAAAAGCCTAACTTTTTAAATGACTAGAGGAAGAAATTAGAATATTGAAAGATAAAAGAAAACTTTTCATCACCATTCTATTTCTTTCTCTTATAATTTTTTCCAGCTGTTCATTATTTTTCCATTCAAAATTGCATAAAGATTTTGATGAAGGGATGGTTTATTCTATTTCTCTTTCTAAACATTATTTTTGGGGAGCAGATGACTGCTCATATGATGACAAAACTAAAATCTTAAAGGTAAACGGTACCTGGAAAGGAATTGTCCTAAGTGCAAAAGACTTTTCTGGAAATGAAACCTTCGATGCTTCCGATTATAACTATATTAAAATTTCATACAGTCCAGTAAGTCCAAGTAACGAAACAAATCTTCCATTCAGATTAAGATGTGATTATGCTGATGACACTAATGAATATCAGCTTTGTGAAAGGAAACGTTCCATTCAATACCTCAAACTTAATTCAGAAAAGAAATCTAAAATCTCAAAGATAGTAATCTGGACTGGCAGCGACGTACCTATCGAATACAAAATCAACAGTCTCAGCTTTATTCAAAACAAACCACTGGCTAAGGTATTCGACACAGGCTATAAGAATTTTAACAATAAAATTTCTGCAATCGAACTTGTAAAGCAAATGGGACTTGGCTGGAATCTTGGAAATACTTTGGAAGCCCACTCTTTTGGCTGGCAGGAAGACTACTGGACTTTGGGTATGGAAACAGAATTCCATTGGGATAAAACAAAACCTGAAACAACTCCAGAACTTCTCTCCTTCCCTAAATCACAGGGGTATAAAACTATCCGCATACCGGTTACCTGGTTCACTCATATTGTAGATGATAAATATACAATCGACCCGGACTGGATGAGCCGCGTAAAGCAAGTCGTAGATTGGGCAATTGATGCAGGATATTATGTAATTCTCAACGAGCATCATTCAGTACATGGGGACCATGAAACAACTTATAAAACTGATAAAGAAAATGAATATGCGTCTCATAAAATGAACAGTCCTCTTCAATATGCCGACGGCTATATTGTAAGCACCGACCCGGAAGATATTGCTGAATCAAAAAGATTTCTTTCTGCAATCTGGACTCAAATTGCTACTGCCTTTAACAATGGTTATGATGAACATTTGATTTTTGAAACAATGAACGAGCCCCGTAATCCTAGGGATTATCATGCCGAAGGCGAATCACATGAGTGGAATCCAGGATTAAAACAATCATGGCTGAAAAATATAAACGGAGAAGAAGTAATCGGCGGTTACTGGTGCGACAATCTCAACTGCCCGTTATGTCTCGCAGAATATGAAGTCCTGAACGAGTATAATCAAGTTTGTCTGGATGCAATACGAGCAACCGGCGGTAATAATGCAAAGCGTTTTGTTATGATTCCAGGTATGGGAACTGGCATCTGCCCTGCACTAAACAAAATTGAAGATTCAGAACATGATATTTTTTCACCAGGCAAATTCAAAATGCCGACAGATACTGCCAAGAATAAGTTAATTCTGACAGTCCATAAATATCCGCCAGGAAAGGATAAAAATGGAGAAGTAAAATTAGGACAAACCCAACAGAAAAACATCACTAATCAGTTTGCTCAGCTAAACAAAGATTTTGTCCAAGAAGGAATTCCTGTAGTCATTGGCGAAACTGGTGCATATAAATCTATTGCTTCTATGGAAGATCGAATCGAATATTTTACACATTATCTTAACGAAGCAAAAAAATACGGTATGAGCGTCATCTGGTGGGACTGCGGCGACTTTGCCCAAATCAACCGCGAAACCATCAGCTTCTATGAGCCCGAACTGACCAATGCTCTATTAAGTATTTACAACCAAGATTAATTACAGTTCTCCAAGCTTAAGTTTATTATTCTTAAGTGTATTTACATTATCAAACTTAACATTTGGTTCAGAGGATGCTGCATCTTCGTAAAGTCCAAGACAGAGAAAGTCGCCTTTACACAGGGGCTGAAAGTCTGCATAAAAGATGTAAGTCTTTTCATCTCCGTCTGCAAAGCTGCCCTTTTTAATACGCTTCAAACTTCCAAGTTGAAATTTGCGATTTCCTAAAGCATTACAAACATCAGCAATAAGATTCACATCAAAAAAGGCTGGAGCAAGACCTGTATTTTTTATTGTGACTGTAAGCATGGTATTGTTATTTTCATCGATATTTAGTTTTGCTGATTTTACCTCAAAATTATAGCCGAGCTTATTATTCATCTCTTTTATATATTCTTCATTTGCCTTGAAGAAATCTTTCGCACACTTATCACGGTCGAGTTCATAGTAAGACAAATGAGCAACATTAATTACCTGTTTCCAACGCTCTAAAGTCCATTTCTGGCGATAGTCATTTCTATCATCTAAAGCCAAAAGTCTTTCATAAACATCACAGTTTTCACCAATCGTAGGTAAACCAGCCTCATAGCATTTAGCAAGTTTATCCTCACGCCCTTTTATCTGAATCAAACCATCATCTCTTTTTGCTATGCCCAAAGAAAGCGCATACTCATAAACATCTCCACGGCAGTCACTTGGCATAACAAGCTGGGTCGTCTTAAAAACAGAAGCGTAATAGGCAATCATATCTTTCTGAATTTCTTCTGAAGGCATTTCACTTCCTTCAAGCTGTGAACAATGCCATTCTCCCCAATTACCAAAAGAGCGTACATCTATAAACTCTACCCTCTTATCACCATCATAACGACGAGCCATTTCAGCAGCAAAATCTTTACATGCCTGAATATAAATCGGGTTTTCCCAGTCTGGAACACGAATTGTTATATTCGTATCTTTTATTATTGCATCAACATAGGGACAACCTTCATCGTAAATATACTGGGGAACATGCTCTCCGCTCCCCGGTTCTTTTTTTTCTAATTTTGCACTTGTATTAATAGGATATATTCGCCAGCCCAAGGTTCTGCCATTTTCTGCACAAAGATTTAGAAGCTTATCTATAGCAGACCAGTCATATTCATTTTTACCCTTATGAATACTGCTCCAGCCAGCTCCAGTATAAACTACAGAACAATAATCCCAGGCTTTATTTTTTCCAGAAGCAAGACTTGTTTCTCCATAAATGTTATTAATACTGTCGCTGCTCCAGGCATACTGAACAAATCCCTTATGAGGATTTACGACTGGTACACCAGCTGGAGCCAGAGAAAAACTTTTATTCATTGCTGGAAGTAAGCCTGAAAGAGTAAAAGTAGCTTCCTGATCAAGAATATCTGGTTTATAACTAAACTCTAGAACAACTTTTTCTATCGGGTCTTTTGTAAAAGTAAAAGTATGCTCAAGAGTAAAATCTTCATTTGCAGAAACATCATTTATGATTGTATCTGAAAGTATTTGACGCCATTTAGCAGTTTCCGTATTATTATCAATAAATCTAATTTGCAAATCTGATATTGTTTTATCACTATTTCCTTTCCAAACAATCTTTACACAATCATCTTTTTTAGGGAGTCTTTCAAAGCCGTTGGTCAAATCAACAGTACAGAAATATTTGTCATATTGTTCAGTTTTTTTACCAGATTTCCAGATAAAATTTTTTACTGTCGTCTTTTTTATCAAAAGCTGAGATAAATCTATTTTCCACTTGTAAGTTTCTCCAGTTCCTATTTCTACATAAACAGGTTTTTCTGTCTCAACATAAACAGTCTTTTCAACTTCCTTTATCACAATCTCATGCTTACAGGAAGAAAATGCCAGACATAAAAAAATCAGTATAAAAGAATGTTTTCTAAAACTCATAAAATAAATTATAACACAGCTTTTATCCGCCACGAAAATTTTTCTTGCTAAAAGCCAACCGAAAAAATTCCACCATTTTGAAAATTATTAATCTATCACTGAAATTAGTGTAAGTTTATACTCCTAAGTATGAAAATAGAGAAAATTTACGTTACTACAAAAGATACTGATAAACGCATTTCTGAAGCAAACATTTCTGAATGTACTTCAAATGCTGGTGGCTGGATTCCTACAACCCTCACTCTTAATCCTTCAAAAACCTTTCAGACCTTTGAAGGCTTTGGTGGTGCTCTTACAGAATCCTCGGGTTACGTGCTTTCAAAGCTTCCTGTAGAAGTTTGTCAGGAGGCCATTAACGCATATTACAATGCTGAATCTGGAAACGCTTACCGGCTTGCCAGAGTCCATATGAACTCCTGCGACTTCTCTCTGGAAAACTGGGCTTGTGTTCCGGAAAAAGACGAAACACTCGAATCTTTCTCTATGGAGCAGACAGATAAATACATTACTCCGCTTGCTTCTGAAGTTCAAAAAGCAGCCTGGGCAAGTAACAGCGATGTACGCTTTTTGCTCAGTCCGTGGTCACCACCAGTCTGGATGAAAGATAATAATGACATGAATCACGGTGGTCATCTGCTTCCACAGTATTGGGAACTCTGGGCTCAGTATTTTGTAAAGTTCATTCAGAAGATGTCTGAACGGGGAATCAAAATCAGCTTTGTTACAATTCAAAATGAACCAGCCGCAGTTCAAACTTGGGACTCTTGCCAATATACAGCTGCAGAAGAAGGCAAATTTGCAGGACAGTATCTTGGCCCTGCTCTCGAAAAAGCCGGTCTTGGAGATGTAAAAATTTATATCTGGGATCATAACCGAGACCTTGCACTTGAACGCCTCGAAGAATCCTTAAAATCTGCTGGTGCTTCAAAATATGTTGCAGGCCTTGCATTTCACTGGTATTCTGGAGATCAGTACAACAACATCAAAACCATTGCAGAAAAATATCCACAGATTGATTTGATGTTTACGGAAGGCTGTGTGGAAGGAGGTCCACGCAACGGAGCCTGGTTTACAGGTGAACGTTATGCTCATAATATTATCAACGACCTTAAAAGTGGAACTACAAAATGGATAGACTGGAATATTGTTCTTGATATGCAGGGCGGACCTAATCACGTAGGTAACTATTGTGATGCTCCTATTCTTGCAGATGAAAAAACTGGTACACTCCACTTCCAGAGTTCTTACTACTACATTGGTCACTTCAGCCGATTCATTAAGCCGGGTGCAGTTCGCATAGATGCAGAAATTACTTCTATGATGACACCTGCAACTGTAAGCGGCCACCTCACAGATGAGGCAGAAACTTTGGCCTTTAAAAATCCAGATGGTTCAATTATACTTGTAATAACAAACCGCACAGAAGCTGATCTGGTATTCACTTTCAAGGTTGAAGGAGAAGAAAAATCTTCTCTTTATAAGATTCCACCACGTTCAATTCAGACTTGGATATTGAAATAAATCAGGAGGATAGATATGAAAAATTACACATTTAAAATTTTTATAGGTAGTTTAATAGCTGCTGTTCTTACTCTGATAATTATTTTTGGACTTGCTGATAAATTATCCCTGTATAACAAGAATCAGGCTGAAATTCCACAGGGCTGGCATCTTGTATGGAGTGACGAATTTGACGGAAAAAAAATAGATGAAACTAAATGGGATTTTCAGCTTGGTACCGGAACAGAATACGGGCTTGAAAACTGGGGTAACAACGAACTTCAGTATTACCGAAAAGAAAACGCTTATATAAAGAATGGCAATCTTGTTATTGAAGCACGAAAACAAAATTATAAAGGCTACGATTATACATCTGCACGTCTCCGTACTGTAAAAGATGATGGCACACAATTATTCACAAAGACATATGGCCGTATAGAAGCTAAAATCAAAATGCCAACAGGAAATGGAATCTGGCCGGCATTCTGGCTTTTACCAGCAACAGATGAATATGGAACCTGGGCTTCTTCCGGCGAAATTGATATTATGGAAGCAAAAGGCCGTTTACCAAACCGTGTATATGGAACAGTGCATTTTGGTCAGGCATGGCCTGGAAATAAATACACAAGCGATATGTATAAATTCCCAGGCACTCCAGATGAAGGCGGAACAATTGCAGAATATCATATTTATTCTCTTGAGTGGGAACCAGGAGTTTTGCGCTGGTTAGTTGACGGTAACAAATATTTTGAAACTTCACAATGGTGGGCTCTTGGTCCTGGTCAATCAAGACCTTATGCTTACCCGGCTCCTTATGATAAACCTTTCTACATTCTTTTAAACTTAGCACTTGGTGGAAATTATGATGGTGGTGTCACACCAGAAGATTCCGATTTACCAGCTCAAATGCTTGTAGACTGGGTTCGCGTTTATGATAAAGATGAACCTTATGAAACAAATGTAAGACGTCCGATTCCAGAACGCGACGAAAAACATTTTAAACAGTACAAAACATCAGATGGAAGTAACTTCATTTTTGACGCAGCTTTGCAGGATGTAATTTCTGATCCAGGAAATGCTGGTATGTTTTCTAATAAAGAAATGGATGTATATAACCGCGCCTGGTACTTCCTCGCTCTCGAAGATTTTGGTGGAGCAGCAACTTCTTTTGCAGAAAAAGATTCTGCTACAGGAATTGATGGCCGCCGTGTAAAAATCTCAAATATCGGAAATCAGAATTATTCAGTTCAGTTGATTCAGCATCTTCCAGTTGCAAAAGGCTATTCTTACAAAATTGCATTTGACGCTAAAGCAAGTTCAAACCGACAGATTACAATTAAAGTTGGTGGAGATGCAGACAACAGCTGGGCCGTTTATTCTCCAGAATTTTATCCAAAACTAACAACAAGAATTGACCATTATGAATATTTCTTCACAATGGAAAATGAAACAGATGTTACTGCTCGTCTTGAGTTCAATCTCGGTTTAGATTCAAACGATGTATGGATTGGAAACGTAAAAGTTACTCAGGAAGAATTATAGATTGTCCGTTCAAACTGGACAATAACACAAAATCAGCAAAATAAATTATCCTTGTAAATTTCCACTTTCCCCTTCATAATATAATGATAGACCATTATGAAGGGGGAGTTTTTCATGTGGAATTATGATTTTGTTTTACCAGAGCTTGTAATCTTATCTATATTTCTAATCTATTATTTTATTCAGCCAAGGCTTCCTATAAAAATAAACAAAGCATTTCTTATTATTCTGATTATTGATATTTTTACAATAATTGTAGATGTTATAAGTTCCGCTTGTCTTGAATATTGCAAAGACCTGTCTCCAATAATTCTGCGGATTCAAAATGTTATTTACTTTATTCTTTTTGTTCAAAGAATCATCTGCTTTTTTATGTTTACAATTGCAATTATTGGAAAACCTCCCCGCAAATCCATTTTCGCAATAATCCTTGATTTATTACCTTTTGGAATAATCAATATTCTTTTAATTATTAATTTATTTGCAAATCCTATTTTTAGAATTTCTGAATCCGGGCAGTATTCTCAAGGACCTTTGTATTTTTTGATTTATGTATGTGCTTTTTATTATGTGCTTCTTTCAATGGCTTACACAATTGTTTATCACAAAAAAATCTCCAGAAACTATTTTATTGCCTGCCTTGTTTTTAATTTCATACTTGGACTCGGATACATATGCCGTATTGCATTCCCAAAACATCTTATAATGAATTTTTTTACTCTGATTTCAATTATTGTTATTTATCTGTCTTTCCAGAATCCAACTTTATTGCTTGAAGAAAAGAGCGGACTCTTTAACAGAAAAGCACTTGTTGCAGTATTCAACGAAATTAAACCTTATAAAGCACCCGTGATTCTTGGTTTCACAATTCATAATTATAATGACCTTCGTGAGATTTATAGCAACACCCAAATAGATATCTGTCTCAATTTAATCGGAGATTATTTAAAACATGAGTTTCCATATTTAAAGTCCTTTTACCTGCGCGATGGTAGATTTGTTTTGTTAGGAAAGAATTCTTCTGAAGCAGATTTTATCCACGAAAAACTGTTTCAGCGTTTTGAAAGCCCATGGACTGCAGAGACCGCTGTAGATGTTTACCTCGAAATCAGCATAGCTCAACTTGATCCTGTAGTATTCTCTTATGAAAGAGATACTGTTCTAACAACCTTAATTACTACCCTTAATGAAATTGCATCAAAAGAAAAAACAGTAACTCAAATCAATTCTGATAGCATAAAAAAAATCATCGTAAATAAAAAAGTTAAAAGAACAATAGAAACAGCCGTTGAAACAAATTCTGTTGAATTATTTTTACAGCCGCTGGTTGATTCAAAAAGTCATAAACTAATTGCAGCCGAAGCTCTTGCACGTTTAAGAGATTCTCACGGAAATATAATTTCTCCAACAAGCTTTATTCCTATTGCTGAAAGAAACGGCCGAATAAATGACCTTGGAGAACAGATTTTCACAAAAACCTGTAAGTTTATAGCTGAACATGATCTTGAAGAATTAGGCCTGGAATGGATAAACGTAAATCTTTCACCGATTCAGTTTTTGCGTCCAGACCTTGCAAAAAGATTTTCTTCAATAATGAATGATTACAATATTCCGCCAGAAAAAATACATCTGGAAATAACAGAAGAAGCTATGATTGATTTTGATTTGCTTAATAAGCAGATGCAGATAATGACTGAAGCCGGATTCCTTTTTGTTCTTGATGATTATGGTCGCGGTTATTCAAACGTAGCCAGAATGAAAAAATGTCCTTTCACAAACATCAAACTGGATATGGAATTTGTCTGGGATTATTTTAAGGAAAAGGATAAGATACTACCAACGTTAGTTCAGACTATCAAACAGATGGGCTTTACAGTAACTGCCGAAGGTATAGAAGATTATGATATGGCCGAGGCCCTGAAGGAAGTCGGCTGTGACTACCTCCAGGGCTTTCATTTTTCTCGACCACTTTCTGTAGAAGATTTTCTTACAAAGTATAACCCATCGTAACAATTGTAAAGCCAAGCTTTTCTGAACCCGGTGCCATTTTTACAAGCACTGTATGCTTAGCCGCAGTTTTTTCATCTATGATAAGGTGAGGTTCACAGTTATTCCAGCCGCCTTCCTTGCCGCCATCATAGGTTGCAACCTTGCGGCCATCTACATAAACTTCTGCCTTACCAAATTTTTCAGCATCGCCACTTGCCTGTCCTTTGTAAACAAAAATCAGGCTTTTGCAGGTAAGCTCCATTTTAAATGGAATGTTTTCCGCTTTTGCATCAAGCTTCTTTTTCCAGTTCTGCGGGAAATCAGAAGTATTTGTCTTTTTAAGAGTCTGGCACTTGCGGTCGGTTTCTGTAAAATCACCAGCTTCAATCTTTACATTTGAATCTTTGTTATCCGGGAAGATTCTCTTCATACCATAAAGAACTGGTTCTTTGAAGAAGCCTTCTGGAATTGCTGCTGGAGAATCAGCTTTTGATTTATCAAGTTTATCAACAAGAGCCATAAGACAGTCGCACATAAACTCGTGACCTTCGATTGTAGGGTGAACGATATCAGTGTAATAAGCTTCTTTTTTGAAAACATTATTTTTGAGAGATGCATTTACAACATCCAGCATATTCACCTGAGGAATTGAATAGTAATCTGCCACAGGCTTTTTCTGAAGGGAAGTATTTCCATAGGTAGCAGCTGAATAAAGAGCCAGTACTGCACACTCAGGATTTGCTGTAAGAGCTTCGCGAACAAGAGCTTCAAAAGCACGCTGACAGATTGCATCGCCATTATCATTAACTGCAAACTCAATGATAATAAGATCCGGTGTATTACCAACTTCTACTACATCATGCTGATAGCGAACTGTACCAAGAAGTGAACCTGTACCACTAAGACCAGCATTGTTGAAATACACATTTTTACCATCGCCTGGTGCATACTTTGCTTTGATTGCACGGAAAAACTGATATGCATAGCCGTCTGTAAACTTTGCAGGGCCTGCACCTTCTGTTACTGAACCACCTAATGCAGCAATGTAAACTTTTTCACCAGCGCGGATTTTTGCAAGAACTTTTTTCATACGGGCATTGTTGCCTGTATTTACAATTGTCTTTTCTACCATCTGCTGGTAATCATTTTCATTAATCTTGAATGGATTAGCTGATAAAGTTGCTGCACACATAAGAAATAAACCTACTCCTAAAATTGCATTTTTGATTTTCATATAAAAACCTCGTGATACAAAAGTACCACGAGGTCTATGTTTTTAGAATAAGTCGAATTTCTTAATTTGAAGATTACAGCGTCACCCTGAACTTGTTTCAGGGTCTGTTATTAGATTCCGAAACAAGTTCGGAATGACGTTATTTCTGAATTAATCCGCGCATTTCTTCTATGTTGTGGTAGCCTTTGCGCTTCATGAAGGCTGCAAGACCGTCTATCACTTCAATCATAGTGTTAGGATTAGCAAATGTATTTGTTCCAACCTGAACAGCACTTGCGCCTGCCATAATAAACTCAACGGCATCTTCCCAGGTTGCAATTCCACCGATTGCAATTACAGGAACACGCTTGTCGGCAGGCAGTTTATTAATTGCTTCAACAACTTCATAAACGAGCCTCACCGCAATTGGGCGTACGGCAGGACCACCAAATCCGGCTTTAAGTTTTTCGAACACTGGAACGCCACGCTCAATATCTATCGCGATTCCCTGGAAGCTGTTGCACAAACTTATTGCGTCGGCACCAGCCTCGATACATGAAAGGGCTACTTTTTCGAGTTCATGCGACTGAGGTGTAAGTTTTACAATGAGCGGCTTTTTGGTTACGGCACGTACTGCCTGAACGGCCTGAGCAGCACCTAGGCAAGTCATACCAAAGGCCGCACCCCCCGCGCTAACGTTCGGGCACGAAATGTTCAGTTCTATAATTGGGACGTTAGTTTTGTCCAGAAGCTTTGCACCTTCTACATAAGTTTCAAGAGAAGAACCAGAAAGGTTTGCAATTGCAACAGGCTTAAGAGCCATCATCTCAGGAAGCTCGTGCTCAATAAAGTGTGGAATACCAGGATTCTGCAGACCAATGCTGTTCATAAGTCCGCTAGGAGTTTCATGGAGTCGTATACCATCGTTACCCTGTCGTGGTTCAAGAGTAAGACCCTTGCTCGAAATACCACCAAGTCTATTTACATCAAAAAGTGTTTTATATTCTACGCCAAAGCCAAAGGTGCCTGAACTTCCAATTACGGGGTTTGGTAAGCGAACACCGCCAATGTTCACGCTTAAGTCCGGCTCCTGATCGGCGGCTAATGGCTCGCGGCGAGGCTGCACCTTAATTCCTGCAACTTCAGTTACCGGATTAAAAAGCAAAATGTCACCGTCAAAAACAGGGCCTTCTTTACAGCAGCGCTTTTTACCTTCTGTAGTATCAATTACACAACCAAGACAAACGCCTACACCACATGCCATGTGTGCTTCCATACTCAGCCAGCACTTAACGCCAACGGATTTACAAATCTTCTGGATATAAGCAAGCATAGGAGTTGGACCACAGGCATAAACTGCACTGTAACCACCTTCACGAAGCACGTCCTCTGTGAGTGCTGCAGGAAGCATTCCGTGAACACCAACGCTACCATCATCAGTTGTAATAACAAGCTTTTCTGCTTTTACATTTTCAAGACCATAACTTCCGCTTTTAAATGAAGCATAAAAATCATAACTAACGTTAGTTAGTGTTTCTGCAAAACCTGCAACAGGAGCAACACCAATTCCGCCGCCAACAATCAAGATTTTACCTTTTTCTGGCATGGGGAATCTGTTTCCGCATGGGCCAATCAAATTTAGTTTATCACCAGGCTCCAGAGAACAAAGTTCACGGGTTCCCTTACCTTTCAGTAAAATCAAAAAGCTCAATTCAACAGAACCATCAACTTTTGTTTCTGAATGGTAAATACTAATAGGTCGGCCAAGCAAAACATCTGACCGAATTGCATGAAGCATATAAAACTGTCCAGCAGCAGGTTCCTGACTTCCCTGATCCAAACGAACTTTTAACAATGAAACACTACCAAAAGGAATAGCACCAACAACAAATGCACTTTCAGTAACTACACCCTTTGCAAAAACAGGGTACGGAATCCCCTGACAATCCTTAAACATGTCGCACCTCTTGAAAATACAATACTGACAAAAGGGCTTTTTTGCAATTCACTATTACAATATTCACAAAAAAATGTATAATTATTCTATAAAATCAAAAAGGTAGGAAAATGGCTCCAAATAAACTATATTCAAATGTCATTCTAAGAGCAGTTCGTATTATTGCATTAATTACAGTTGTTTTATTATGTTTTACAACACCAAGAATTGTAATCAGATACTACACTAAAGTTTATGGCAAAGGCCTTCCTACTATTTATACAATTGCACCATTTTCTTCTTTTCTGGTTAACATTACAACAATAGTATTTGGTATTATTTTGATTTTTCATCCACAAAAATTCTTTTTTATTGGAATAGGTAGTTTATTGCAATCATTATCTATAGCATCTTTTGATTCATTTTCACATATGAGCCTTTTGATGTTAGGAATAGCCACTGGGACTTTTCTTATTCGAGCAAATCCTCGTTTTTCAAAAAAACGTATATTCACTTTAATTACAATAGTCTATATATATGAGTTACTTTTTCCTTTACTCTACGATGATACAGGACGTCTTGATTTTCTAATTCAAAAATTTGGATCTACATTTGCATTTCTTATATGTATTTTCTTCCTTTATCAGTTCGCAAAACAAAATGGTGTCAGGGAAGGTTCAAAAGATAAAGTTTTAAACCTTGCACAATTCAAGGGACTTGATAGAAGTGACATGATTCTTTTGCAGGATATCATGACCCAAATGAAATACAAAGAAATTGCCCAAAAGATTCATGGTAGCGAAGGAGCCCTCCGCAACAAACTCAGCAGAATTTATAAGATTCTTGAAGTAGGCGACCGAACCGGATTCCTAACAATTTACTCTGGATATGAATTAATCTATGATCCAGAGTCTGTAAATAAAGAAGATAAATAAGTTTTTTATCTTCTCTCTTTATAATTCTTTCTCTTTTTTACGTTGCCGTTTTCCCAGAATTCGTAATCAAAAAAGTAGCGGTCGGCTTTATTGTTTTTTCTATAGATTAAAAGACCTGCTTCGTTATATTCGTTCCAGCTTACTAAACCAGAGGATGATTTATATGAGGTTTCGAACCCATTTTCATCATAATAATATTCTGTATAATCTTTATCTGAAAAGAATTCTTTTACAAGCCTGCCGTTTTCGTAAACGTAGTGTTTTGTGCGACCATCAGACCAGAGTTCGATTTTATTGTTTTCATCAACATCTAAAAACAAAGTAGTGATGCCGTTGTTTTGTTCTGTACCTGTTAGATTATTATTTTCATCATAAAGATATTTACAGGTATAGCCGTTGTTCCATTTTTCGAAAATCAGTTTGCCTTCTTCGTCATATTCTTTTACATCAAAGAAAACCAATTTTCTTTTTGAAACGCTCTTCTGTTCAATGGTTTGCTTAAGTATACTTTTAGAACTCTGGCATGCTAAAATACAGGCAGAAAGGCATGCCAGAATTGATAAAAGTACACTTTTTGCAATAACACTTTTTTTAATAAAACTTTTTTTCATTTGCGGACTATAATAATTTAATTTAAAATAAATTCAATTACCAAAATGACGATTTGTGACAGATGTCATCGGCTTTTATAACAATAAATGACAAATGTCACCGATATTTGAGGGAAAATTCGATCTCAAAAAACCTCCTTCAAAATTTCATACATCTCTTTATCCTGTGTCACATAAAAAATACTGTCATTCAGATCTTCGGTTGTGGACCAGATGTCTGGATAGAATCCATTACCTTCGCCATGAAAGTTGGAAATCAGTTTTGGATATTCTGAAAAATCTGTTAAAGAGAAATTAACTTTTGTTCCTGAGTTTTCCAAAGTGTACTGGCAGACATTGCCATAGAATTCACAACCAGAAGTATTCTGGCCAATCTGAACAATTTGATTTGTTTTACCAAATAAGTATTCGCAATCACATAAAAGATCTTCGCCTGAAGATGCTACCTTACAATCTGTGAGTACAATTATTTTTCCTTTGTATGAAGATTCCTCAACCGAGTATTTTTCATTTTTATCTGTTGATAATATTTTTACAGATTCCTTTTCTGCAATTTTTTTCATTCTTGCAAGTTTTTTTAGCCATTGTTTTATATCAGGATTATTTAGATCCGAAACCAAGTTTATCATAGCAGTTAATGCTTCTATACTTGCAGGAGAATACGTTGAAGTTATAGGAATTGGTAAGTAGTCTTCTATTTTTGACCCCTTCTTGTATAAATCCGCTATAAGCTTTTGCTCATAAGAATTATCTCCACCAGGATTTCCGCGAACATCGAAAATGACAAATTCTTTGTCACGACATAAATCAGCTGATTCTGAAAATCTTTTTAACGCTTTTAACTGTTCGTCATTATCAAAATAAAATTGAGTAAGCTTAAAATATATAGATTTCTCTGTCTCCCTTATTACATATGAAAAATCAAGATATGTCGCATCACAAGAAATCAGCGGAACCTCATATGTTTTTTTACCAACAGAAACTTTTAGAGATTCAGGTTTATCTTTTGAAAGACAGCCAAGCCTGTAAACTTCTCTACCCTTTGAAGGATAATAAAATAAATACTGCGAATCTGATTCATATTTTTCGCCAGTTTTTATTTCTGGAATTTTACTTTCATACACAAAATAATCATCATTCTGTTTTATAAAATAAACATCACCAAAATAAGTAATAGTAGGAGTTATAAATCTATAACTATTATTTTTACTGCGAATATTCGCATGATAATCCTGAATGTATGGTAAAAAAGTCTCATTCAATTCTTTTGCAAAATCTTCTATGTTAATAACATCTTGCCCATCAAAATGATTTAATATTTTCTGTCTCAGAATATTTGTGTCCATACCACGAGCCAGTGCATCTTCATAACCTGCGTAGGAAGTTTCAATAATATAAATGAATGTTTCCAGATCTTCCTGCATTTCTTCAAAAGAAATTTCATCTATTTTTTGATATTTATCCCAATCGTAATAGATTTCCACAGGCCTGAGTTCGATAGGAACTTTCTTTATGCTTTCTGATCCACTTTTTGAAGCACATGAGATAAGTGCAAATAATGACATGATAATTAAAATGAATTGACTTTTTGTTTTCATACTAATTACTTTAAAATATTTTTATCAAAAATCAACCATCAAAAATACGATTTGTGACAGATGTAATCACTTTTTAAGAAAATTGTGACTAAAGTCACAATTTTTTGTGCGTTACTTCTTTAAAAATGACAGATGTCATTGTATAATTATGAAAAACAAAAAGTAAGGTAATATCATGCCAATTATTTATACAAAAAAGTTTATAAAAGCAGTCTCTATTTTTTCTATTCTAGCAACAATTCTTTTGACCTTTAGAACAGGAATGCGCATTTATGATATCATTTTTAATTATCCTGAATATGAAGTTTTACCAAAAGATTTATTTTTTAGATATGTCAGTGTAATTATAGACAACCTTGTTTTTATAGGTATCTTTATATTTCTGATTTTTAAGCCTCAAAAATTTATTCTGATTGGAGTAATTGCATTATTTTACTCGTTTGATGCTCTTGTAACTAACATGCAGCAACCTTATATGGGTATTCCCATGTTTACTTTAGGCGTAGCAACCTTTGCGATACGAGGCTTCTTTTTGAAAAAAACAAAACTGAAGATTGCTATTTTTGCTGCAATTTATCTTATCAGTCTGATTATTCCTGTTTTTTATGATGATCAGTTTTCTGAGCATTTTATTACAAAAATTGCCATTTCATTTGTCACTCTTATTTCTTTATTCTTTTTTACAGAATATGCAAGACAACGAGGTTCAATTCGTGCAACTAAAGATAAAATCTTAAATATTGCTTCATACAAAGGACTCGACCGCAGTGACATGTATCTCTTGCAGCAGGTTCTTGATAATAAGAAATATAAAGAAATTGCGCATAGCATTCACGGTAGTGAAGGTGCTCTGCGCAATAAACTTAGTAAGATTTATAAGATTTTAGAGGTCGGAGACCGGGTAGGCTTTCTTACAATTTACTCTGGTTATGAATTAGTTTATGAACCAGAGTCTGTAGACACAGTTAAAGGCTAGCCTTTGCATTAAGCAAATCTTCTTTACTGAAGAGACTTGCACGTGCTGCAGCTGATGCAATATCATCGAGTGTCAAAGTACCTGCATCGCGTGCACCTGCGATCTGTTCATCCTTTTTCCATGCACACAAAATTCCGCGGCTTGAGTTTACTGCTCCACCTGCCTTATCAAGCAAAGTTGCGGCAATTCTTGCAGCCCCACCCTGAGCTCCGTATCCTGGAATCAAAAAGAAGGTATCCTTATATTTATCGCGCAACCAGCGGGCATCAGCTTCCTGAGTTGCTCCAACTACAGCACCAAAAATACCGCAAGTCTGATTGTTATAATCTGCACAAGAATATCGGAATTCTTCGCCAATGCGCTCAATTTCAGCCCCTACCCGCTCAAGCAGTAAGCCGCCTTCTGCCAGCTCCTGATGTTCAATATCAACCATGCCAGGATTACTTGTACAAAGCAAAACAAAGGCTCCTTTACCTCCAAGCTCCGGTGTACTGTATTTAGTAAAAGGCTTTAAGGTATCAAAGCCCATATATGGATTGATTGTAATAATATCTGTTTCAAAATCGCCGGTAAAATGAGCCTTAGCATAAGCATCCGAAGTAGCTCCGATATCTCCACGCTTAATGTCTGAAATGGCAATCAGGCCGCTGGCTCGTACATACTTCAAAGTTTCTGCATAAACCTTCATACCTTCAAGGCCCATAGCCTCATAATAGGCTATCTGCACCTTAAAACAGCAGGCTGATTTGTCTGCCACAACACGATCAATAATTGCCTTGTTGTAAGCAAGAACTGCCTGAGCAGGTGACTCATACTTAGCCAAAATATTTTCTGGAATATAAGAAGGATCTGTATCCAATCCTACACAAAGTGGACCATTTTTCAAAGAAAGCTCCTGCAGGAGCTGCATGTTATGTTTACTCATAGGCAAAATATACCCCGAAAACGCTCTAAATTCAATGTGACATCTGTCACAAATTTTACATATTCATACAATTATGCCCACAATTTCCCGACTATTATTATATAATAAAAGTAAAAGGAGAAAAAACTATGAAAAAACTGTTTACTACTTCCCTTGCGGCCCTCGCATCCCTCATCTTATTTGCTTCACTTTTTACAGGTTGTTCTAAAAAATCTGAACTCATCCCTGTAAATATCAAGCCTATTGTTTATCAAACAGATAACATTACCGTCAAAGTAGATCCAAAACTTGAGCTGCTTATGATTGCCCTGCGTCTTGCTGAAGTCGAACCTTTTTCCCACAACGATTATGGTCAGGAATATTCTCAGTTTGTAGATGGTGTGGACAATCTTTTTGCAAAGCAGAAAGACCATCCTCTTGTAAAAGACATCAAAAGCCGGGCCAAAAACTACAAAGAAAGTTACCGCTCAATTCTTGCCATAACTCAGTATATTTCTGATGATATGACACAGATGACCTTCAAACAGAAAGAAATGCCTAAAGAGCTTGAAAGTTTCTGGAAAGGTCTTAATCTTAAAACTTTTATTGCCCAGTTTAATGACTTTGCCAATGCTTCTAATTATGCCCGCATATGGACTTTGTATGAGCCACACCTGAAACGCCAGGCAATTGCTGAGCAGGATTTCAGAAACTATAACATAAAGGCCACAGACTGGATTTCCAGCTATTTCTTTGCCCCTGATTCAAAACCAGAGTTTATTTGTTACTCTTCTACTCTTACAGCAGGTTCCTATATTGCTCTTCCCCTTACAGAAAATAATGGAAAAACTGTAATCAACTTTGTTGCCGGAGCCTACTGGTTAAAGGATAATGAATGGAGCCAGATTAATTCAACCCTAAACATAGTCGCCTCATATATGTATTCTATGCTTGAAAAACACTGGGACCTTCTCTCAGAAGATCTAATACGAATCATCAAAAAGATTTACGACGAAAATCAGCTTACTGAAAAAGTAACTGATTATGTTGCCTTAACTAACTCTTCATATCTTTTTCCAATTGTATGCTCACTGGATTCTGATTTTGCAAAAGAAAATGAAGATATTGCAACTGCACTCAAAAATGTAATTACATCAAATTATCTTTTTAAGGATTCTGATAAGCTTATTGCCCTGACAGAAGTTTATACTTCAAACCGCAATACATATCCTGATTTTGAAAGCTTCCTTGTAAATTACCTCCCACAGGTCATAAAAGATTTGTAATAAAAGGATGTATCCGCTATGAAAAAAAGACATTTATTCTGGATAATTCCCTGTTCTCTGATTCTCGCAATTTTTCTTGCAGCCTTCATCGGACACCTTATAAGCCCTGTTCCATCTAAAAAGCTTGTGACTAAAACAAAGAACAAAAAAGTCCTGACAGAAAAGGAACTTGATGAAGATCTGGATTATCTCAAATACTACATGACCACAATATACTGCGGCTACCCTGAGATGGTAGAAAAAGGCTACGACATTGATAAGATTATCGCAGATATTAAAAAAGATTGTGATAAAGATAAGCATGGCAAAACCTATGACAGCGGAACTCTGATTGCTGCCGCCCAAAAACATATCATTCAAAATCATGCAATTGAAGACCAGCATTTTTCAGTTGGTAGCAGTGATAAATTTCCAAACTATCTTTATTACTCTGATATTTATGTAGAAGAAGTTGAAAAAGACGGAAAAACAAAATACATCGTAGTGAAGAACGAACGTGAAAATCTTCCTGAAAAAAGAATCAAGGCTCTTGGAAAATATGTCCCGGCTGATGTAAAGCCAGGACAGGAATATACAGGTCCAGAGACTATGCTATTTGACTGGTTTGACGGCAATAAAAAAATCTACCGCCTTGGAACCCTTTCCCGCCAGAATCTTAATAATCTGATTCTTTCTTTTGACGGCAAAAAGGTAACTGTTCCTGTAATTACAAACAACAGACTCGACACTGCAGGTAAACTTCAAGGAATGAGAGAAACAAAAGATACACTTTACATTTCACTTGTAAACTTTATGTTCAATGGCGGCTCTGTAATGGGTGAACAGGAATTTAAGACACTCTGTGAAAATGCTAAAAATAAATCAGTTGGGAAAAAACAGGTTATAATTGATTTACGAAGCAACGGCGGAGGAGAACTCTGGCGCGCGGCTATGCTTTATACATATCTCTTTTATAACAAGACAGAAGATATTTCTTATGATTTGATTACTTTTGTTTCCAATATGATTGATGATGGAGAATACACTGTTATGTCTCCTTATTTTGCAAAAAGCTATTTATACTGGGATGGAAAAAACTCAAAAGATAAAATTAAAAAACTGAAATTCAGAAAACAGGCAAAAGAGCAGGAAACAGATTTTATGAGATATGAAAAAACTCTGCTTAAAGTAAGAAGGAGACAACTTAAGTGGCCTTTGCTGGCTGAATTGATTTATCCATATCAGTCAGTTATAAAATATAAGACACCAGAAACAAAGATTCAGGAATTGCCACCAGCAGATTTTTCCGGTGATATTTATATTCTCACAGACAGATATTCCGCTTCCTGCTCTGAATATTCTGTTGCCTTTTTGAATACGCTTGCAGAAGGCTCAAATGTAAAAATCCATCACCTTGGAGACAATACACAGGGTGCTGTTTTCTACATTAATCCATGGTCACTGGGACTTCCAAACTCTGGTCTCTGGCTTTACATTCCAACCGCAAGAAGCCGTTCCGAAGCCTTTAATTTTCCAGGCTTCCACGGCGAAGGCTACGGCTGGTTCCCAGAGTATTGGGTAACACATTACAATTTACTTAATACATTATGCAATTTGATTGATGACCCGGAATTGTCTGAAGCACTCCAAGGGTTAGAGAAGTGGCAACTTCAATAGAACCAGCAAGACTGGCGAGTGGTACATGCTTAAAATCGAAGAACCGTTAAAAAACAATGCGAAAGCATTGTTTTAGGTTCATCGATATAATGGCACAAAGCGAGATTTATCGAGCGATAGAGTTCCATTGGCATAAAAAAAAAGGTGTTTCCGAAAGGAAACACCTTTTTTTCAGACTAACTAAAATTAGTTATTCTTAGCCTTGATTACTGCCTGAGCTCCGGCAAGTCTTGCCAATGGAACTCTGAATGGTGAACAAGATACATAGTTCAAACCAATCTTGTAGCAGAGAGCGATAGAAGCTGGGTCTCCACCATGCTCACCACAGATACCAAGGTGAAGGTTCTTCTTAACTGAACGTCCCTTAGCTTCTGCGATTTCCATAAGAGCACCTGGACCATCTGGATCAAGTGTAGCAAATGGATCGTCTTCGAGGATTCTCTGATCGAGGTAAGATTCGATGAACTTACCATAGTCATCACGGCTGAAGCCGAATGTTGTCTGAGAAAGGTCGTTTGTACCGAATGAGAAGAAGTCAGCGAACTGAGCAACTTTGTCAGCGATAAGAGCAGTTCTTGGGAATTCAACCATAGAACCAATAGCGAACTTAAGTTTTGTTCCGCACTCTTTGTTTACGTTAGCGATTACTTCTTCAGCCTGTCCACGGATCTGTTCAACTTCGCGGTAAGAAACAACGTTAGGAATCATGATCTGAACTTCGTGAGCAACGCCTTCTTTGTCCAACTGAGCTGTAGCGCGAGCAATTGCTTCAACCTGCATTTCGTAGATTTCTGGATAAGTAATAGCAAGACGACATCCGCGGTGTCCGAGCATTGGGTTGTGTTCGTCAAGAGCAGCAACTTTGTTTGCAAGAACAGCTGGTTTCATCTCGAGTTTTTCAGCGAGAGCCTTGAGCTGATCCTTAGATTCAGCCTGGATGAACTCGTTGAGAGGTGGGTCAAGAAGACGAATAGTTACTGGGTAACCCTTCATAGCCTTGATGATTTCGTAGAAGTCTTTCTGCTGATATGGAAGGATCTTAGCAAGGTTAGCCTTGCGGTCTTCTGTATTTTCAGAAACGATCATCTTCTGGAATGCAGTAAGTTTTGGCTCGTCGAAGAACATATGTTCTGTACGGCAAAGACCAATACCCTTTGCACCGAAGCGGAATGCATCTTCAGCATTCTTTGGTGTATCACCGTTAGCGAATACATCAAATCCCTTAACCTTCTGTCCAGAAGCAGTTGTACGTGTAGACTTAGCGCGAACTTCGTCTGCCCAACCAAGGAATGTTTCGAGGTCGCCAGAGATAGTAGCAGGTTTTACAGCAACCTGTCCTTCGTATACTTTACCTGTAGCACCATCGATTGTGAGGAAGTCACCTTCCTTATATGATTTACCGTTTACAACGATTGTCTTAGCATCTTTGAATGTAACATCAGAACATCCACAAACACATGGAGTACCCATACCACGAGCAACTACGGCAGCGTGTGATGTACGTCCACCTGTAGAAGTCAAGATACCCTGAGCAACAGCCATACCTGCGATGTCATCTGGAGAAGTTTCCTTACGAACGAGGAGAACCTTCTTTCCTTCTTTTGCCCAAGCTTCTGCTTCGTCAGCTGTGAATACAATCTGACCACATCCAGCTCCAGGAGAAGCGTTAAGACCAGCAGCGATTTCTGTAGCCTTCTTTACAGCGTCCTTGTCCAACTGTGGGAGGAGGAGCTGGTTGAGCTGCTCTGGTTCTACGCGGAGAAGAGCCTGCTCTTTTGTGATGAGCTTTTCAGCTACCATGTCTACAGCCATCTTAACTGCAGCGGCACCAGTTCTCTTACCATTGCGGCACTGGAGCATATAGAGTTTACCTTCTTCAACTGTGAACTCCATATCCTGCATATCGTGATAGTGCTTCTCAAGGCGAGCACGGATCTTGCAGAGCTGATCATATACCTTTGGATTTTCTTTTTCGAGCTGAGAGAGCTTCTGTGGAGTACGAATACCAGCAACTACGTCTTCACCCTGAGCGTTCATAAGGTATTCACCCATGAATACGTTCTCACCAGTTGAAGGGTCGCGAGAGAAACATACACCAGTACCAGAAGTGTTACCCTTGTTACCGAATACCATTGCCATTACAGAAACGGCAGTACCCTTAAGAGCACCTTCCTTAATGTTGTTGAGCTTGCGGTACTTAATAGCACGTGGGTTCATCCAAGAACCGAATACGGCACCGATAGCACCCCACATCTGTACTTTAGCATCCTGAGGGAAGTCTTCACCCTTCTCCTTCTTGTACATTTTCTTGTATTCTTCAACGATCTTCTTGAGTTCGTCTACGTTCAATTCTGGGTCATCCTTAATACCACGGATAGCCTTTACTTTGTCGATGATAGCTTCGAACTTGTCGTGATCAACGCCCATTGCAACATCACCGTACATCTGAATAAAGCGGCGGTAAGCATCCCAAGCGAATCTTTCATTTCCTGTTTTTTCAGCAAGACCAAGAACAGCCTTGTCGTTAAGACCGAGGTTGAGGATTGTATCCATCATACCTGGCATAGAAATAGCAGCACCTGAACGTACTGATACGAGAAGAGGATCCTTCTCATCACCAAGCTTCTTGCCCATAGCAGCTTCGAGCTTAGCAAGATATTCATCAACTTCTGCCTTCAAACCAGCTGGGTACTTACGACCGAGCTTGTAGAATTCCTGACAAACATCTGTTGTGATTGTGAATCCAGGTGGAACTGGAAGACTTAAAGGTTTCTTTGCCATCTGAGCAAGATTTGCACCTTTACCACCGAGTTCAGCGCGCATTGACTCATCGCCGTCAGCGTCGCCGTTACCGAAAAAGTAAACATACTTTGTTGCCATTGATTTTACTCCATATCAATAAAAAGATTTTCAATGTTAATAGACATATTTTATAGTAGAATTAATTTACAGTCAATGATATTTACAGTCCCAGAAGCCGTTCTGCATTCTTGTGGAAAATCATTTCGCGTTCTTCGTTAGTCAAATCTAACTTCATGAATCTCTCGAGTTCTTCTTCGTGATCCCACATAGGGAAATCAGATGCAAACAAAAACTTTTCTACACCATGTTTGCGAATCATCTCGTTAGCTTTATCTAACGCAAGCCATTCCAAAGTACTCGAAGTATCAAAATAAACATCTTGGCCAACAAGATACTTCATAGATTCTTCCCACTCAGTGTAGCCACCAAAATGAGCCGCAATCAAAGTAAGCTTAGGATGCTTTTTATGAAGATTCAAAATTCTCTTAGGTCCAGAAAAGTCATAGCGGTAATCACCAGCATGCATAATCAAAGGCATTTCCAGATCAGTCATAATATCGTAAACATTGTCCATGCGAGCCGCATCAATCTGAAACTTCTGGAAATCAGAATGAAGTTTAATTCCACGCAGACCGGCAGCCTTAATGCGATGCAACTCAACTTCATAATTATCATAATCTGGATGCATAGTTCCAAAGCCAATAAATTCCGGATGCTCTTCGCACTGTTCAATAGTAAAATTATTTGAAGGTTCAACCTGCATTGCCTTAGTTGCAACAGGAAGAATCACATATTTTGAAACGCCTATTTTTGCACCGCTTTCCAGAAGCTCTTCCGGACTACCATGATATTTCATTGGATAGTTGTAAAAATCACCAACACTTTTAGAAGCTTTTTCTGCAATCTTTGCAGGATAGATGTGACAGTGGAAATCTATAATCATAATGACAAAAGAATAATGATTTGAAAATATTTAGTCAAATTAAATTATTTTTATACGACTAAAGTTTACTTAGTAAGATATTCTGCAAACTCGGGATACTCTTCTACAAAGGCCTGTGCCGCTTCGCCATAATTATCCCAGTTAGAATAGAAGATTGGTGTAATGCCTGGAATCTGAGCAATGTCCGAAACATTAAGATATTCATATTTTATATTACGCTCATCAAAAAACTTGCTTACGCTTTCGACATTGTTATATAGAACATAACCTATAAATGTTGAGCAGACAAAGTTGCTTTCCATTTCGTTATAGACAATATTTGCTTTTTTGTTGCAGGCATCATCCGGATAAATAAGCGAACCGAATTCCTGTCGTTCTTTTGGAGTAAAGAATTTTCGTTTAATACTGAATAAAGCAATTTTGAAATTCAAACCAGTTGCATATCTAATATCATTTCTGTCTACGTAAGTCTGAACAAACATCCTTGTCTTTTCATATTCTTCTTCAGTAACTTTTAATGCATATGTAATCTGCTCTGATTTTTCTGGATCACATTTTTTCATGTATTCATTATTTTCTGGAAGTGCACATTCTTCTTCTGCAAGCTGATTGTCTCCGCCACAAAGAGTGAGCCCGTAATAATTATCATCCAGAGAAAAATTAATTGAAGCATGACTTACTTCAGGATCATTTTCCATTCTTGTAGAATTAATTCCGCCCTTAAGAATATTAGCTATGTATAACGGATTTTTGTAGATTGGATTGTATAATCGGAAAAAAATATATTTGTAATCCCCATCTGTATCCGGAAAAACTACATCATGCGCAACTATAAAAGTTGCATCATCTGGAGCTTCTGGTGAAAAAGCTTCTTTTGTAATTGACCTGGTAGTCTTACAACTTTGAAAAATAAATCCTGCGAATAAAATTGAAATTAAAAGAAAATGTTTTTTTAAATTATTTTTTTTATACATTAATTTCCAGCTTTTTGCCGGTTGGCTGATACTGATAATATCGTACTCCTGCCGCATTCATCAGTTTTTTTGAAGCTTCAACCGAAGGTGTTCCATCATATTTATTTTCTGCGTAAACTACAGTTTTAATGCCTGCCTGAATAATTGCTTTTGCACATTCGTTACAAGGGAAAAGAGTAACGTAGATTTTGCTACCTTCGAGTGAACCACCACGGTAATTCAAAATCGCATTAAGCTCACTGTGAGTAACATAAGCATATTTTGTATCGAGTGTTTCTCCTTCGCGTGCCCATGGAAAATCATCATCTGAACATCCACGAGGAAGGCCATTATAACCCATGGAAAGAATCTTATTATCTTCGCCTACAATACAGGCTCCAACTTGTGAATTAGGATCCTTAGAGCGCAAGCTTGCGAGCTTTGCTACTCCCATAAAATATTCATCCCAAGAAATGTAATCTGCACGTTTTTGAATAATACCACTCATAACGATAACCTCTTTGTCCTTTTTTCTTTATTATGTCAAAAAAAGAAAAAAATGAAAAGAATTATTCCCCCCATCTGGACAAGAATGACAAAACATTATTTGACAAATCCAAATTCTGAATGTACCTTTAATAATATAACACTTCAAAAAGAAAAATTTGTTGCTGTTAGGAGGATAAATTTATGGAAGTAAAGTTTTACTATTGTAAACATTGTGGAAAAATTATTGTTGTTGTAAAAGATTCTGTTGCGCCAACTGTATGTTGTGGTGAAGATATGTCAGAACTTGTTCCTGGAACAACTGATGCAGCTGTTGAAAAACACGTTCCTGTTGTAAATGTTGAAGGCAACAAAGTAACTGTTAGCGTTGGTTCAGTTGCTCACCCGATGTTGCCTGAACACTTTATTGAATGGGTTGTTCTTGTTACAGACAAAGGAATTCAGAAAAAACAGTTCAAGCCAGGTGATGAACCAAAAGCAGAGTTTGCATTGCTTGATGGAGAAAAGGTTGTAAGTGCTTACGAGTATTGTAACCTGCACAAGCTTTGGAAATGTTAGTGATTCCGAAACAAGTTCGGAATGACATTACTTTACAATAAATGATATTGTGAGTTCTTCTGTGCCGCAGTGAACGCGGCAGGAATGTTCGCCACGATTTACCGGAAGTGAATAAATAAAGGGCCGGTTGATTGTGGCGATTTTTTTATCATCATAAAAGATTTCAAGAGTGTCTTCTGAGCCGCCGGTTACCTCAAGCGGAATTGCCTGCTGATTAGCATTAAGACTGCTGTAGAAAAATAACGAGTCATTTTTTGGTGTAAGAATTGTAAGTTGAGCCTGAGAATAATTTATGAGTCCTTTATTCGGATTGTTTCTGAGCCACTGCTGATATTCCGGCGGATACACAGTCTGGATTTCTCCATTAATTTTTGTATGCCAATCACAGGTATTTAATTTTGTGCTATCTTTTACATATTCTGTAACTACCGAACGGCAGTTTTCTCCAGCCTTCATTCCAGATAAAGCACAGATTCGTTCCTTATGCCAGTGCTCTGGTTCAGGAAAATCAGGAAGTTCAAAATAATTTTTGTTACCTGCGCCTTCAAGTTTATCTAAAACATTTTTAGCAACCCAGGCCGGAAGTGAAGAACCGGTTTTTCCCATTACAGTATTTCCGGAAAAGTTTCCCATCCACACACCGATTGTATAATGTTCAGTTGCACCCAAGGCAATTATATTCTGATATTGATTTGATGTTCCGGTTTTAAAAATGGAAGGATAATCTGTCTGGAAAGTTTGAGTATAACCAAAGCCTAAAGCACGAGCGCCCTTATCAGAGAGAATAGAACAGATGAGGCGGGCGGTATCTGTTGAATATACTTTTGATGTCTTATTTCCAATCTTGTCATCTTCAGGCTTGACTCGGGAATCTAGATAACTCAGTGGCAAATAAACTCCATCCCGAACAAACACACTGAATGCAGGAACAAGTTCATACAACGAAACCTCGCCTGCCCCAAGTGCAAGTCCAAGGTCTGCCTGCAAACCACGACCATCACGACGCAGTGATTCAAAACCAAGCTCATAAAGTTTATCCAGATAATTCTGCACACCAACTTGGTTTAAGATAGAAACTGCTGGAACATTCAGACTTGAAGCAAGAGCAATTCTTGTACGAACGGGGCCATTAAACCGGTTATTAAAATTTTCCGGGATATATAATTTTTCATTTCCGAATTCTGTCGGGACATCAGCTAAAACTGAGGATGGCTGTATTAATTCTTTTTCCAATGCAAGCGCATAGAGAAAAGGCTTCATGGAACTACCCGGCTGATTTTCCACAAGCACGCCATCTATCTGTCCGCCGTTTTCATTATCAAAAAAATTGCCGTTTCCAAGCCACGAAATTACTGAGCCATCTTTGTTATTCAAAAGAAGAAGAGAACCGTTTGTAATTCGTGAACCCTGTGCCTGTTCTAAGGCATCGCGCAAAAAGTTTTGAGCAATGTCTGTAATTTCCAGATCGACTGTTGTGTGGAGTTCATAATCAACTGCACCCTTACGAGACGATGTGAGATGTGACCTTTTGTTACGCATTAAATAATTTACAAAATGCGGCATCTTGTAAGGATACTGATAATATCGCGCATACATTGCCGCTTCTTGTGCCTCATCAGAAAAATGATTAAAATTCTGACTATGTTCAACCGGATTGTAATATGCAGGGTTTCTTGGAATTACAGAAAGAACTTGTGTCTGCCCTGGAGTGAGTTGCTCGAGATTGCAACCAAAATAAGTTCTTGCTCCAGAAGTTATACCGTAAGAATTTGCACCAAAAAAAATTGAATTCAAATAGAGCTCGAGAATCTTTTTTTTGCTGAGTTTTGCTTCGAGCCTGTAGGCATAAAAGACGTCTTTAATTTTTCGGCGGAGTGTCGGTGAGTTATCGTGGTTCACGGTCTTTGCCAGCTGCATTGTGATTGTGGAACCGCCACGCACAATTTTATTTGCACGCTTGTTTTGGAAAAAGGCAGATGTTATTGCAAGCCAGTCTACACCGTGATGAAGATAAAAACGTCTGTCTTCCTGTCGGATAAAACTTTTCTGAACTGATTTCGGGATTTTTTTGATTGGAGTAAATTCGCGTCGTCCGCCCTCACTCAGCGGGGTAACCTGAATCAGTTCCCCGCGGCGGTCGTAAATCCTGCAACTATATTCCTGCGCACAAAATTCCTCCAGTTCTGGAAAAGGCACGAGGCGCAGTACCAGAGGAGGAATAAAGAGAACGCAAACAATTATCGCAGTAAGGCAAAGGAAGCGGCGCTGCATCAATTTACTCAATTACAAAGAGATAACCGTCGCTGCGACCGAACACTTCCGGCTCATACATACATTCACTCTGAACCGGTGGTGTAGGATAAACTCCTCGACGACTAGCTCGGAATGTAAAGTCAAAGAAGTATCTTCCCGAATGCATTTCATCCCAAAAGAACTGAACTTCGTTATCTGTAATATTTTTATGACTTACTTGACTACGCCAGCCCATAGAATAATCACTCTGAGCAGCAGAACCTGTTGTTACCAGAGTTGAATCCAATACTTCTGCACCAGAAGGAATTGGAGCTCGAACAGCAACATATTCGCGGGTTCTGTTAGTTTCTACAAACACTTTTGCTTTGTAGATTTTTCCACTCTGAAGTTTTAAGTCACAAGTGTCTTTTGCAATATTTACAAGCTCGCCTGTGTCAAAGTCTGTAATCTCATATGTAATCTTAAGACCTTCATCGCGTGCAGTCTGAGCTTCATCAGGTAGAGCATATTTCATTTCTACAGTGTAGAACAAATAGCCATTACCATTTTTTTCGAACTCAACTGGAATAGCCTTGTCACGAGCAAGAGATGAAACAAACTCATCTTCAAACGGCAGATGCAAAGTCTTAGGTTTTCCGACAACTCCCTTGAACGATTCTTTCATAAGCTCTTTGCCATTAAGACTTGCAGTTGCTGTAAAGTCTGTTGCATCAAGATTACGCTTTTGAATATATGTATAAATTGATTCAAGAACTGAACTTGTTGTGATTGTATTCTGCCAGCGGCCTTTTGCCTGTTTAGCAAGCAAAGTGTAAATTAAGCGATCAACCATTTCGTCTTTTGGATCAACTGAAACAAGAGCCGAAAGAATTGCAGCATATTGAACAGTTTCATTCTGATAGCAGAACCAGTAACCACTCTTTGCTTTTTTAGAAATAGTTACACTTCGCTGTACAGGCTGCAGATAAGAACGAAGTTTTTTGTTTATTGTCTTTGCCTTATCCAGATCCTTTGAAGAACCAGTATTTGAGTATGCTAACGAAAGGTAGGCAGCAGCATCCAGAGTAATTGAATCAATCTTTGCATAAAGCTCTTCGCGGATTGAATCCATTGAGTTGTCTTTCAAGAGACTGAATACATAACATGCAAATGCTTTATCATAATCATAAACATTTGAATCCGCATAACGTGTCTTATATTCCTTAACTGCAGATGCTACATAACGCTTTAAGCTTTCAAGATTAATTGGAATATCTTCCGGCTTATAACCTCGTGTCATTGCAAGTGCATAAACATAAAGGATACGCATACTTACAAAATCAGAAGAATAGATTGATTCCGGCCAATAGCCAAAACCACCATCTCCATGCTGATAGTCTTTCCAATTTTTTGTCCAACTGCGAACACAATCTTTGATATTTCCAACCTTTGAATCAAGTCCGAAGATATCAATGTATTCATCAAAACTAACTAACGGTAGTATGCGAGAACTCTGCTGTTCAAGACATCCATATGGATAATCAAAAAGATAATTAACAGAACTTCCTAAAACTCCAAGACGGGTTGCATCCAGAGTGAAAGTCAAATCTCCACGCCCTTCTTTAGCAAAGCCTGGAATTATCAGACTTTCTTTTTCAGTTGCTTTTCCTGAATCAGAAACAGTACCTGTCATTGTTACGGTTTCATAAACAAAGGTCTTTTCTATTCTGATTGGCGAAATCAATTTTTCATTAAGTACATCTGACTTAATTGTATAAACAAGATTTATTGTTCCTTCAGTCTGAGCCGCAACATCAAAGTAAACTACAGAAGACTGTCCAGAAGCCACATAAACTGTATGAGAACTTTCTCCATCAACAAATCCTTTACCTGGAATTGTCTTACGGCCTTCGAGTTTATCCTGCTCTGTATCCTGTGTTGGAGAAAGAACTTCCAGATTTACAGTTACCTTCTGTCCATCTTTTCCAAGGTTTGTAATGAGAACACCACACTCTGCTGTATCACGCTCGCGAAGACGGCGTGGCTGTACCTGCTGAATATTTATTGGATTCTGAACTTTGACTTCATCTTCCTGCAGGGCAAACAAATCATCTTTTACACCAAAAGCTGTAATACGATAACTTGTAAGACTATCAGGCATTTTGAAGGTAACACTTGCTTCACCATTTTTATCCGTAATGAGAACTGGTTCAAAGAAAGCAGTTGGACGGAAATCTTTTCTTTCCTCTTCCTTCTCATCATCAGCGGCATCACCACCCATGAGATTCTTTACACTGTAAGTTACAGGGTCCATAAGTAATGCACGTGAATCACCACCGCTAACACGAAGCGGGAAGTTATATCTACTATAGAAGTAATCTATCGGATTTGGAACGTGATAATTTATAAGATCCAGAACTCCGCGGTCAACAGCCATTGCAGTAAGTTCAGCTCCTGCATAAGGCTTTCCTCCCTTAGTTGCCTTGAACTTAATTGTTGCTGTATCACCAGGTTTGTAGCTTGGCTTATCACATTCAATTGCAACTGAGAAAGAACGAACATAAGGATTAACTAACAGAGGTGTTACTCCATAATAACCTTTTGGTTTATCAAGATCTGGTTCACCGTATTCATGAGTTGGCGCACCGTGACGCTCTGAATAAGAAGAAACAGAAACATAAACAACTGGCACATAATTTCCGGCAACCGGGATTTCGATAACTTCTGCATTAGTATCAAAGTGGCGGATTTCTTCTGTAAAGATTCCTTCACGTTCAATAGTAATCAGATAGTCGCCGGCTGGAAGCGGACTTTCCAGAAGTACACGGGCAGTTTCACCAGGATTGTACTGAGATTTATCTGGAGTAAGATTAAGTGAATAAGAATTGTACTGATCGAACCAGCTTGCACCGCTGCCTGTAACATAGAACTCACTCTTACAAAGCACCTTATTTCCACGGCTATCTTTTCCAGTAATTGTAAGAGTATACCAGCCTGCGATTTTTGGAGTAATCTGGAGAAGACCATTTGCAATAGCTTTAAGACTTCCCTTTTCATCTTCTACATCTTTTCTCTCATAGCGTGTGTAAATTGTATCATCAACACTCTGCTCATGAACCATTGTCCATTCTTCATGACTAAGTGAGTATTCAAGATCTGAAACTTTAAGCGGAACATCTGTCTCACTCAAAAGCTTTCCATTTGTATTTACAAGAATATATGGAATTTCAATTTTTTCACCAGACTTTGCAAATCCGCGAAGATTATGAGCCTTTGCGATTCCAACATAGAACTGAGCCGGATGAACAAAAATATTATTGTTAGCTGCAATTCTCTGATTTGAAACATCTGTTACTGCTGACTCAACATGATAAATATATGGAGCACCATCCGTAATTTTTTCTGATTCACAGAACAATGATGCAGTACCATCTACACCAAGTTTTCCTGTATCATTTGAATAATAATTTCTTGAAGGATAAACTCCTGTATTAAATGAATAACCTTTTGCTTCCGGTTCAGAAGTTGTAAATGTAGTTGCCTGTTTATACCAGCTAACTTCGTAATTAGCACCGCCTAACGAACCACCAGCCAGATAATCTGCAGAAAGATCTGCTGTAAGTTTGTCTCCACCAAAATAAGAAATCTCAGGAACAGTAATCGAAGATTCAAATTTTACACGTTCAAAATCTGCAATTGTAAATCTTATAACTTCGTAATCATATTTACCTGTTTCTTCTGTACGTCTGTAAACAAGATTATAATAACCACGTTCTGTATTATCCGGAATTTTAAAACTTCCATAGAAACCTCCGGATTCTGAAAGCTCACCTTTAATTGTTTCAATGATATTTTTTGAATCGTACCATGCACCTTCTACATCAATTGTATATGATCCCTTATGTGGAGCAAAGGTACCGAGCAACTGATCGCGGTCTATACCACGGAAGGTAACAGTTTCACCAGGCTTGTAAATTCCGCGGTCTACAAACATAAAGGTTCGCTGAACTGGTTTACGAGCAGTTTTAAGAGAAGATGTTCGAACTCCCTCACGCCATGAATTATGAGATGAAGGAAGAAAAGCCGCCTTATCTTTTCCGTTTACAACATAGACAAAAGTATAATAGTCATTTTCAATTCTGCTAATTGCGTTCTCTTCATAATTGATGACAGCAAGACCATTTTTATCTGTAAAACCTTTTGCATAAATCTTATCATAAGAGTTTTCGCTGCCAGGAACGAAAATCTGTTTTGGTAGAGTTGAACCACCATCGACCCATTGCTCTGTATCATTTAAATTATGAACAATATATACTTCTGCATTTTCAACAGGCTTACCGGTTGAAAGACTTCGAACCATTACTACAGCTTTGTTGAAGCCCATTCTGGCAGTTATTCCCAGATCTGTAACTTGAACAACACCCTTCATGGTTGAAGTCTTATTCTGGTATTGTTTTTTCCACTGGTTATATTCTTTATAATTTACATTTGATTCATAACGAACAAATCCATAGCCGTCATCAAGGAAAGGCTCTAAATCCAGCTCCTGGAAATTACGCTGATTTTTTGTTCCTGTATCAAGTCTGCTTACAACAGGATCATTTTTATTCAGAACATAAACTCCATCATTTGATGGCCTATCTGTCTTTTGCAAAATATAATTACCGCTTAAAAGATTCTGATGCTCGAAAAGCATTTTGTGCGGGAACTGTGCTTCAAGCATTGTAGTTCCATAATTCTGGAATCTTACATAAGATCTTTCTTCAGGTGTTTTAAAACTATAAACAGCTTTTGCTGAAGTTAAAGGCTGATTATATTTATCAGTTATATTTCCAAAACTGATTGTATGATCCTGCTTATAATCGAATGGGAGATTACAGATTTTTACTGTACGACCATTTACAACTATATTGTCTTCTGTAATTGTCTTGCCACCATCATAAGTAATATTTTCTACTAACGAACGTTTGTTAGGTACTTGTGTAAAATAAATTGTAAGCGGCCATTTATATTTTGCAGAAGAATACTCTGTCATACCACTTACTTCATTAACACTAAAAGGCATAAGTGTATAATAATCTTCTGATTTTCCTTCTGTGTTTTTAATGACAACCTGAGCCCCATGCGGAACCTCTCCTTTTATTTCCGCAAGCCAGGTATTTGCACGTCCAGATTCTTCATCATATTCAGAATGATTTGCCCACATTTTAAAAATGTCTTTATAAACCGGCTGAATATCACATTCAACAGACTGACCGTTCATGTAAACACTAAGACTCTTTTTAATAGAGGAAAGTGTCGTTGTATAATTTGTTCGCATTACAAAGCGATGCTCATAAGGAGGAAGAGCTCCAGTATCCCAGTTGTATGCACAGTCACTATCTTTGATATATCCGCCCCAGAGATTAATAACTTCAACTGGTTCTGCCTGAGTAAAGAAAACTGTCTCGCCAGTAAGTTTTTTTCCGCCCGCAGATTTTAATCCATCTTTAATAGAAATCTTATACTGTACTGTTGGATCTGCAGGAACATCAGCTTCAAAACTCAAATGCTTTGTTCCATACCAGCGGAATACACCAGGCAATGCCGGCTCAATTGTCATTATGTCAGAAGTGGTTTGAGGTTTATCGAGAGCCTGGAGCGAACGTGCAGGTCGTGAAAAAATTACATAAAAAGTTGGATGACTTTCACCTGCAACAATTTTGCCCTGTGGTCCCCAATCTTCTATATAGAAGTCTTTTGTACTATCATCTTCTTCAGCTTCATCAGCTGGTTTATAGTCCTGAAGCTTTGCTTTTTTAGTCTGATATTTTGTAACATAATCAGAAAGCTTTCTTATCCCAGGAATGTGCGATTCACTGGTTTCATCTTTATTTGCAGAGGTTTTGCTTTTTTTGTTTTTACCTTTTGACGGTTCTGTAAAAACTGAATCTGGATATTCAGGAGTATAATCCAGCGTAAAAAACTGTTTTACAGAATCAAAGTTTACAAGGTTGCTACTGTTAGTTCCCAGATGCAGTGCGTTACGTTCTTTGTATTCAGGAGCTTCTTCTGAATAGGCATTTGCATTAAAAGGAGTTCCTTCATAACCCGCTGCTGAACCGCGATTCTTTTTTTCTGAATCTGATTTTGATGCAGAAATACTGCTGGAATTATTTGCAGTATTCTGCGAATCAGATTTTTTACAACTAACTAACGATAGTAAGGCAATAGACAGTGCCATCACAATGAGACGTTTTTTTTTCATATAAGACCTCTGTTAAAAGATTAGCGAAAGGATTAATTTACACAAAGTTTTTTGAAGAAGGCACATTCTTCGTCATTGCAGACCACAGCCTCTTCAAGTTTAGGATCACAATGGAAAACGTGCCAGAGAGGTTTCTCATCTGTACCATAACAGTGATATTCATATTGAACTCCAGCAGCTTCCAGGGCCTTAGTCATATAGTCGGCCTGGCTGTAAAGGAAATCACCATTGCAAGTCATCACAAATGCTGGAGGAAAATTTTTTGTCACATGGGCAGAACCGTCAACCATATCAAGTTCTTCATCGGTTCCATGATGTGGAAGATAACCTTTTACAAGGAGTGTAATATTTTTGTCATCTCCAGGAACCTTCAGCTTATATTTACCGCAGTTAAGTGCAACACCACGTAATGTCAGATTTTTCTTTTGAATGAAAGGATAGTTCTTTGCATATTCATCATTTGAAACAGCAGATGCATACAATGAAAGAAGATGTGCACCCGCAGAATCACCAACTGCAAAAACATTATTTAAATCTAATCCATACTGATCTGCATTATTACAAATCCAGTTAAAAACCTTTTCTGTATCTTCAATTGCGGCTGGAAAGATTTCTTCGGGAGCAAGACGATATGAAAAATTAACAACGGCAAAACCACGTTGTGCAAGTTTCATACAATAGAACTGATATACATCCTTATTTCCGTATACCCAGCCGCCACCATGAACGCTAACAATTACAGGCAATTTTCCTTCAACATCTTTTGGGCGATATACATCAAGAAGCTGCCACTGTGGCCATTTTGGATCATCACCATATTTTATGTTGTCGAATCGTTTAATATCAGATGGAGTTGTCTGTCCCTCATCACGTTTCTTGTCAAAGCCGCCAAACTCTTTACGAATCTTATTAGCTGCAATCTTCTGAATTAAATTCATCATTTAATCTCTCCTGTAAATTCATAGAAGTTTTGTGCCTGTATTGTTCTATTATAACATAATACTACCGATTTTCAAATTTGATGTTTATACACCCCTGAATCTGCGGTAATTGTATGCGATATTTCTGGGCAAGTGCTGGTCCACAAGAATTAGAACCCACTCCTGCCATTTTGTAATCTACACAGAAAACAGTGCAATCTGATTTTTGTAACTCGAAATTATGACGTTTTGTCCAAAGCTCTTCCTGAGTATATTCAGATGCATTAAAGCTGATATTTTTTTCGCATTTATTTTTGATATCCCAGCCGGTAAAAATCATATTGATTTTTTTGCCCTGAAGCTTAACATAGCGGCAGCCGTAATGCGATGAATTTTCCTGAGGGCGGATATATGGTTCGTACATTTCGCTGACTTTTGTCTTAAACTTACCGACCCAGGTTGCCTGATGCTTGTCTATATAGCTTTCTGTAGGACCATAACCAAAGTATTCCACACGCTCAAAAGATTTATCGAGGAAAAGGCGAAGGCCGATTCGCGGCAACATAAATATTTTTCTTGTTGCTGTGAAATCGAACTCAACTGAAATACCTGCGCTTTCGAGTTTGCTTCCACTTGTGATTGTGTATGTAACCGTACCATAAATGAATGGCTGATGAGAGCTCCACACAAAACCTTGTTCAGCTATTATGCGGATTGAGTTACCAGTTGCCCCCGGTTCTATTCGAGAGCTGAAGGTTTTGATTTCGTAATCATGCAGATGTGCGCCAAACCATTCTCCGCGCATAGGATCATTGTCCAGCGGTGCACGCATAAAATTAAACTTAAGCGGCTGTTTTAAAAGTTCTGTACGGCCAAGCTTAATTGAATCAAAAACACCTGTACGACGATTGAAGGAATATGTCAGATTTTCACTTGCGGCATCTGTACCAGAAGAAGTTGTGATTGTATAACGCATTCCGGTTGGTGCAACGGTAATATTGTTTCCAAGACGGATTTTATCGCTTTCTGGTTTTACGCGGAAAGTTTCCTGCCAGCTCTGATTTTCGTTATGCTTCTCTGCCGCGCGCACAAACTTAATGAGCCCTTCTATCTCCTGCCGCGCGTTCTCCTGAACTCCCTTAGCATCCCGTTTACCTGGCCACCATACTTCCTGTCCCTTGAGTACGCCCTCAAAAGAAGTGGCTTTTAGAACTTCTGCCTCATTATCTGCGTCTGCCTTAGCGGAAAGCTGCACCTGGTCAAAACAAACCACAGCACCCTTTTCGCACCAGAGTCGTGCATCCTTTTCAGTAAAAATAAATCTTATATAAGAATCAATTCCTTTAAAATCTGTGAGCCCAGGTACAACCACGCTTGTTACGGACAGTGGCGCGAGCTCAGGTAAATCCAGAGTTCCTGCCTTAACAATGTCGCCGTCAACACAAACTTCGTAGCTGCAGTCATACAGTTTTGACGCATCTGTAAACGCAAGCAGATTCCAGAAGTCAAAAGCTATTCCGTCGGCTGTACCTTTTGCAGATTTGCTGCTCTTTTGCTTTGACGAACTAACGTTAGTTAGCTTTTTACTTCTGCTTACCCGTACAGGTCTGTAAACCTGCTTAGCTTCTAATAAACCTGTGTGAGGTCTTCTGTCCGGGTAAACAAGTCCGTCGCAGCAAAAGTTTCCGTCGTTGTGTTTTTCGCCCCAGTCGCCGCCATAGCCGTATTTTGTTTCACCTTCGCGGGTCTTTCCAAGAATTACACTGTGGTCACACCACTCCCAGATAAAACCGCCGCAGAAACGCTCTGAACTATAGAATACTTTGTGATAATCCTCGAGGTCTCCAGGACCGTTTCCCATTGCGTGACAATACTCGCACAAAATAAAAGGACGTTTTTCCTTTTTGTTCTCAGACATTTTTTTCCAGTCTTCAACACTCGGATACATTCTTGAAACTAAATCGTAAGGAGCGTCAGTTGTGTCGCCCTGATTATGAACACTCTCATAATGTAAAAGACGGGTATCATCAAATTCTTTAATCCACTTTGCGGCTTCTGTAAAATTAGTTCCGTTACCGCTTTCATTACCCATAGACCAGATAACGACACAAGGACGGTTTATATCGCGACTAACACAAAGTTTTTCACGGTCAAGAATTCCCTTAGCAAAAAGTTTATTACTTGCAGCTAACGCAATTCCAGAATAATCAGACCAGTCCCAGTGAGGTGTATTATTTACTGAAACACTTCCATGCATTTCCAGATCAGCTTCACAAATAACATAGAAACCGTAGCGGTCGCAGAGCTTATAAAACTCTGGAGCGTTTGGATAATGCGAAGTGCGGATTGCATTAATGTTGTGCTGCTTCATCAGCTGAAGATCTTTTTCAATTTTTGCAATGCTTGCAACATAGCCTGAATCCGGGTAACTGTCGTGGCGGTTTACTCCGCGGAACTTAATTGGCTGGCCGTTGATTTTCAGCACGCCTTTTTCTGATGTGATTTTTCGGAAGCCTACTTCTTCGCCAATAAGTTCGTCTGTGGTTTCTAGAGTGAGTTTATACAAAACTGGATTTTCCGCTGACCATAGTTTTACGTCATCTACTGGAATTAAAAGCGGGGTGCCTTTTTTGGCAGTGCCGGTGAAAATCTCATCATCATCTGGATTGCAAAGTCGGACTTGAGCGTCAACTCCACTTACTGTAAGTTCTAAAACTGCCGAACGATAGTTAGTTTTAAGATTTGTTTTTATACGATAATCTGTAAGGCGCTTTTTAGGACGTGAAAGAACATATACATCGCGGAAAATTCCTGAAAGACGGATTTTATCCTGATCTTCAAAATAGGTTCCAAAGCACCATTTTAAAACTGCAATTGTAAGAAGATTTTCTCCTTCGTGCAAAAGCGGAGTAATATCAAATTCGCAGGTGTGATGTGAAACTTCAGAAAATCCGCAGAACTTTCCGTTTACGTAAACATAGGCACAGCTATCAATTCCTTCAAAACAAAGAATGCGCTGCAGGCCATCTTCTTTATAATTGTAATTGCGGTAATAAACGCCAACAGGATTTTCATCTGGAACGAAAGGCGGATTGTAAGGAATCGGGTAATCAACGTTTGTGTACTGAGGCTTGTCGTAACCAAAAAGCTGCCAGTTAGAGGGAACCGGAATCTTTTTTAGACTCAAAACCTCTTCTACAATTTTCGGGCTCGTAAAATTGTCTTCCAGGTCAATCAGGCTGTCGTAATAGCGGAAGCCCCACTTTCCATTCAAAAGCTCAAACCGGTCGGACTTCTCACGCGCCTCAAACGGGTTCTGTTTTTTTCCAAAAGGTATAAAATAACAGTGATTATCTAGTGTATTTACATGAAAAACATTCGGATTTTCATGATAAATCATCTCCGCCTTAGCCGATCCAGCTTTTGCCACCTGTAAAACATTCATAAACGCCTCTAATTTTTTACAAAAACAATTTTCTATTTTCCATAATACAACGTTATCGTAAAACATAAAAGAGTATAATTCTTCATTGTAATCAAGAGTTTTTTTTAGACATGAATAATCTTCCGCCTAATTTTTGCAATTTGTAATTTTAGTCGGATATAAATGAGTAATGTGTCTCTATTGTTCCGACTAATTATGAAAACACGCTTTTTAGTCGGAACAAATCTACAGACAAGTAACAAGAAAAAGCAGAATGCTCCGACTAAATGAAATAATATTGTGTCTTAGTAGGAATCTGAACTGACTTTGAAAGAAAATTCGTGACGGAAACCAGAAATTTGTCCGACTAAACCTTATATTTTCTCATTCTAGTCGGAACTTTTTGGATGATTTGGCTTTTTTTACACATTTTGTTCCGACTATAATCACGAAACCACTGAAATTGTCGGAAAAACTCTAGGAATGGACTGCGGAGCCACAATAAGGGCAGCGTGCGAGCTTGGATGCGCAAGGGTATGGAGCACCGAAGGGTAGCAGTTTCAACTGCTGCCCTGAGCCGACCGGAGCCGGCTTATTTAGCAGGCGAGGACGGTGAGCCGAATAGGCGAAGTGCGCAACACCCGACCCGTCCGTAAGGACGGGTTGCGCCAATAAAATTTATTTTTCTATTTTAGCGATTTTCTTTGCGCAGTAAATGAATGGAGTGTCGAGGAGACTTGTTGCAATGTAGATTACGTAGCATGAACCTGTAATTGCAATCAATTCTTTGAAGCTGTAGATGCCAAGGAAAGCACCAAAGTTGAAGAGCACGATGTTTACAAACTGAGAAATGAGTGTAGAAAAGTTATTGCGGAACCAGAGCATTTTGTCGTGGCTGCCGGTTTTCTTTTCTGTGAGATTCCACCAGGCGTGATACAAAGTTACATCGATGTATTCTGAAACAATGTAAGCAATCAAGCTTGCAAGGAGCATACGTGGTGTGTTTGAGAAAAGTCCGTGAACAAATTCGCTTGCCCAGTCGCTTTCTGCAGGAATGTAATGAACCCACATGAAGCTCAAAAGGATGAATGAAAGGCTTGTGAGAACTCCGGCAAGTACACCTTTGTTTGCTTCTTTTTTACCATAAAGCTCGCTGAGAATATCAGTTGCAAGGAAAGTTGCTGCAAAGAGCGTATTTCCAAGTGTCTGATCCATACCAAATGCATGTACTACAATTGTAACTTCGATGTTTGCAAAAACTGTAGCGATTCCAATCCAGGCGAAAAGTCCGCCTTTTCCAAAAACCTTAAGGAACAACAAAGTTCCACCAAAAGACACTAAAAGTGTGATAATGAGTAAAAGTTCATTCATATAAAATGACCTCGAAAAAAAAAGAATTGACCTGGTTTTGTTTTGCGGATTCAAGCCGCGGGCAGGAAGGACTGCGAACTGCCCAATGAGTTCGAATAATGTAGCGTATTTTGGGGATTTATGCAAATAGCATTGATTTTGGAAAGTTCTGATTTAGCCGATCTCAATTTCCAGCAGAATCGGAGTGTGATCCTGACGCGGGCCGGAATCAATCATCTCGGATTTTTTGATCTGATCTTTTATACGGTCGCTTACGAGGAAGTAATCAATACGCCAGCCTGAGTTGTTTATCTTGCTGGTTTTGATCCGCTGACCCCACCAGGAATAAATATCTTTTACATCGCCGTGAACGTGGCGGAAGCTGTCTGTAAAACCGCAGGAAAGGAGTTTTGTGAAGCCCTCGCGTTCTTCGTCTGTAAAGCCGGCAGAAAAATGATTCGATGCCGGGTTTGCAAGGTCAATCTCTTTGTGGGCTACGTTAAAGTCGCCGCAGGCAATGACAGGCTTTTTCTTATCAAGTGATGAAATATAATCTGCATAAAGAGCATCCCAAGTCTGGCGTTCAGAAAGGCGTTTAAGACCATCGCCAGAGTTTGGAGTATAAACATTCACAAAATAAAAATTGTCAAACTCAAGAGTAAGGAGCCGGCCCTCATCGTCCATAGTATCAGGAGCGCCAAGATGTGGAACTTCGCGTTTTGCGGTCATACCTTCCTTGTACAAAATCATCGTACCGGCATAACCTTTTTTAGCAGGTGGAACAGACGAAAGCCATTCTATTTTGTAACCTGGAAAATAGCCAGCCTGCAGTTCCAGATGCTTATCTGAAGGCCCCTCTGCCGGCAGCTTAGTCTCCTGAATCGCAATTATATCAGCTTCATAGCCGCCCAGCTTTTTCAGCACAGCCTGAGACAAAAGCGCTCTATCAGATGAAGAAGTCAAAGCCGCATTTATCGAATCAATATTCCAGGAAATCAGTTTCATTTTTTTGCTCCTTAAAACTCCGCGTTAGCGGCGCTGCATGGATGCAGCGAATAGCAGTTTTGCCGAAGGCAAAATCTGCCATTAAAAAAATTACAAGGATGTAATTTTTTTAATGCTCCTGAGGTAAATATATAAAACATTGTCAATTAAATCAAATTTTATTATATTTAAATTGTAAAGCTTGCTGCACAGAAGACTATTTCCAACGATTATTTGCATTTTTTTAGTATGTGTAGTTATTAAAATATCGTAGATATTACGATAAAGCATTTATTTATCTTCGTTTTTCTTTACCACAATTCAGGCCTGGGGTTGGACTGGCGCTGAAAAATTAATTTTTCTCATGAGGTATGTGGTATGGAAAATCAAATTTCAATTTTAGAAGAGAATTCTATTCGTTCAAAAATTCATCTTATCCGTGGGCAGCAGGTGATGCTGGATTTTGATCTGGCTCAGATTTATGGTTATGAAACAAAGAATTTTAATCGTCAGGTAAAGAACAATATTGAACGATTTGATTCTGATTTTATGTTTCAACTATCTGATACGGAAGTAGAAGAACTTTCAAGGTGCAAAATTTTCACCTTGAACAAAGGGCGTGGTAGTAACATAAAATATGCCCCTTACGCCTTCACCGAACAGGGAATTTATATGTTAATGACCGTCCTCAAAGGTGACCTTGCAGTCACTCAAAGTAAAATGCTTATTCGCACTTTCAAAGAAATTAAGCATTTTATTCAGAATAATTCTCATATTTTTGAAGAACTAGATCACATTAAAAAACATCTTATGATATCAGATATTCATCAAACGAAAACAGATAAAAAAGTTGATGAATTATTTTCCCTAATGGATAAATACAATGTTAAAGAAACTCAAGGTATCTTCTTTCAAGGCCAGATTTTTGACGCTTATGCAAAGTTTGAAAGTTTTCTTGCAGCGGCTAAGAAAGAAATAATTCTTATGATTTATCAATCCTGCAGAGGCTTACAAAAAAGAAGAAGGGTGTAAATGTAACGATTTATACAGATCCTAAAACAAAGCTAACCGCCCAGGATATACAGACTTTTAATGCACAATATCCAACACTTACTTTGAATTTTACAATAAAAACTCACGACAGGTTTTTGATAATTGATAACGCAACTATTTATCACATCGGAGCATCACTAAAAGATCTGGGTAAAAAGTGTTTTTGTTTTGATGTGTTGGATTCTGGTTTTATTCCTATGATTTTGAAGAACATTTAAGGACTAATTGGAAGTCACAAATTTTGATTTCCAATTTAAAAAGCAATCAAAACTTGAGGTGCAAAAATTTCACCTCAAGTCGGGAAGTAGTAAGATTGTTCAAGGTCAAAAAATTTTGACCTTGAAATATTGTAAAAATAGGAAATATGGACTTTACACTTAAATTGGAAGTCGCAAAATACGACATCCAATTTATAAAAAACAATATTGACCTAAAATTGAGCAGCCATTTCTTAAAGTTCATCTCTTCTAGAATTAAAACTATAAATTTAAGACGACCTTCTAATATTCCCACGCACAACAGGGTCACTGCTTTTTAAGAATGCACTTAAAGTAATACTCACCACAATAATAAGAAAAAGAAGTCTTAAATGTCTCTTTAATTTTTTAAAGCTCAATTATTTTACTTCTGTATTATTTATATATTCATTCCATTCATCAATAGAGAATATCATATCTTTTTTTGTTTCGTCAGGAAGCATTTTTATTGTTATCTCTCCATTAATATCTTTGAGCCGTACATTTTTAAATTCGAATTTCCAAAATCGTTCATCCGAATAATACTTTTTTTGAGATTTTAAATACGTTTCCAAAGGAGGATCGCTATAAATTGCGGTATCACAGAATCCTCCTGCTCTATCTCTTCCAATAATATCACCATCTCCATTAATTAAAACTACAGGGCAAAAATAACTCATTTGTAATGATTCTAAAATATGATTACCACTTAAATATTGTGTCGTCTTCAAATTAGGGAGTTTTACACTTTTCATCCATATCTCATTATCTTTATTGTATGAGAGTTTTCTCCATTCTATCATCACATCTGAACAAACTTGCATTGCTATTCTATTAGGAATACAAGAAACTCCAGGCTCAACAGTAAAATCTACAAAATTTAATTGTAAATTAATTTTATCAGTAACTTTGGAAAAATCATAAATAATAAATGAACCATTATCATTCATATATTTGGTAAGTTGTACAAATATCGTATTCCATTTTTCAATTTGTTCTTTATAATATGCCACCCGTGACTGTATGCTTGCAGAATCAAAAGCTCCTGCCAATAAACTGTGTATATTTGACTGCGCCTCTGTTTTGGCTTTTCCATCTACAAGACTATATGCGGCTATTGCAGTAATATAATCTTTAGATTTTTCTGCTGTAATGCCTTTTGCAAGATTTTGCATAGAATTATCTTCATTTTTATTTACTTTTGAAAGTTCAGTTTTCTCCTTTTCAGAAAGTTGAATTTCTAAACCTTGTAATAAATTCTGAACAATTGTATTTACAGCAGTTCCGTTTTCAATATCAGAATAAGCATAGCGTTCATTTGTGCTTGATTTTATTTCATTAGTGGTAATATCATTTATACGGAAATTAATTTGATATAAGTCACCTATTTGCTGAATACTCCCCACAACAACCATCGAAGCATTTGTCATCTGACCAATTTGAATCGAATTTTCTTCACTGTAAAATCCAGTTTCTGAAAGTTCCTGTTCAGCTTTTATAAGATTTTCATTACTTCTATCGAGTACTGTCATTTTTGTATAATGTGCAAAATTTCCTGTAAGAGAATCCTGCATATACAAAGGAATCCATTCTTTTTCTTTACTAAGATTTCTACCTTGAGGAAGAGTTATAGCAATTATGACATCTTCGCCTTTATACAGTTTCTTATATTCAGTTTTATTTTCATTTACAAATTTTTTTTCTTGAGAATCTGTTTTGGGGGGTATTTGGGATGTCGTTCCACAAGAAATTAAAAAAATTAAACATAACACGATTATAGAAACTCTACATTTCATTTTTATCCTCCTTTTTTACTTTTAAATAAAAAACTGCCCTAATATTTAGAGCAGTTTTGTACTAAGATTACTTATTATTAGTTCCCAAATAAAATACTATATGCAATATTTTGTGCATCAATTGAATTGGAATCGGCAGGAGTTACTGTCGATGCAGATTGTACAGCAGGATTTCCTGAAAGTGCCGCCATTGTCTGAGCATCAGCAAGACTCTGAACCTGTTTGGTCTGAGCATCGGTTATAATTTTAGTTCGTTCAGTTCTACTGTCCTGTACAATTTTTACAAGTTCTTGCTGAGCTGCTGCTTTCTGTTTTTCTGGTTCAAGTTCTACTTGTGCTTGTGCCATTGCAGCACTATAAGCAAGCTCCTGTTCTTTTTCCTGCTGGCTCATAACAGTTGGATGGCGAGCATCATACATCATCTGATTTACCATATCCATTACTGCTTTTTCATCCATTGAAAGTTCTTCTGGCATTTCTCCAAGAACCTTTTTTAAATATGTTGCAGTTGTTCTTGCCCATGTTGTCTGTGGTATTACATATACCTGATACATAATGCATTTATGACTGATTTTTCCTGTAAGAGCATCTTCCTCATCTACAATTTGATAAAATTCAGTTCGTTTTTCATGTCCAGTTATTTCTACAGAAGACTGAGCCTGTGTTACTTCCATAATTGCACTTTTTGTAGCTGAATCTATAGCACCAGAACGAGACTGTTCTGTAGCATAGTTATTTACAGATTGCTGAAGTTCTTTTGCAATTTGTCTTGCATACTGCATATCAGCTCTCATTTGTGCACTTCTTACATCAGAAGCACTTATATAAGAAACTTTTATTACATCGTCATCTGAAATACCAAATTGTGCTTTGTATTGCGAATAATCACCAAGAAAAAGCGGAGCCAACCAAGCCGGACGAGATTCGCCACCTACAGAACGTGCAGTCCAGTCACGAAGATAAGTTTTATTTGCCTTTACCTCATATCCGCTTTCTGCTCTTGATTCTTTTGTTACATTCGTATCTGATTTAATAGCGTTTGTAGTTCCGCAGCCTGTAATAAAAAGTGTCGCAAAAATGATACTTCCAATTAATTTTTTTTTCATAAAAATTCCTCCATATATATTTTTGCCTCTAAAGAGACATAAATTCCTTTTGTAATAATTTTAATATTTCTTGAGATAGTGAAGTGTAAGCCCTTTGTTGTGCTACAGTTGGATTCTTTGCACCAATTCTTTTAAGTTGCCCTTCTCCAGAAAAAAGAACAGTATCTCTTTTTTCAATTTTTAAAGAAAATGATGGCGAATAAAATATTCCTGCAGGAAGAACTTGTAAATTTTCGATGATTTTTATATAACAGAGATATTGAGAGCTATTATCACCTATTGTAATTCCGTAATTTGAAAAAAAATTTCCAATAGCCCTTGAAACAGATTCTTCAAAATCATTTTCACAAAAGATAGAAATAGAACATTGCTTTACTATTCTTCTAAGCATTGGTTCAATTTCTGAAAGATGATTTCTTGTTCTACTGAACTTTTCTACTTGATTTGGCTCTAATATTTGTGCAAAGTCAAGTTTTTTATAAAGTTCATTTTCTTTTGCATTTTGGTATGCCTTTGAAAGACCTGCAATTTTTAGAATCGCATCTTCTTGAGAAATTGCATCAGAATAAAATTGCTCAAATTGAGAGGTACAGTCATTTATTTTTGGTTCATATATTTGCCATGCTTCTTCACGGTCTATATATGCTATTACTTCGTATTGCTTTTGTTTTTTGTCATATTTAGGTTTTGTATAATGAACTGCAAACAATTCTGTACCGGACTGAACAAAGATCTCTTCAGAAAAAGTAGTTTCAAAATTTGATTCATTCGAGATTGTTTGTTCTTTAGCCTGAACAGAAATATTCATCTGGAAGAATTTTGATAATGCTGCTAATGCATTGTTTACAGCGGTATCCTTTGATGAACCATAGCCTAACTGTGCAATATAAGCTGGATTGTTCATAATATCTTCTGATAAAAGTGGGAAAAACAAACAAAATAGGAAAATGGAAATTCCAGCAAACTTTTTCATTTATTCCAAAATCCAGTGAGAACCACCCGCAGTAAATTCGAGCTTCTTATTATTAAATTCAAATAAAATTTCATCAGACGAAAATACGGATTTGTTATCCATATCTTGTAAAGACTCATTTCTGAAATTAAGTGTTACTTTTTTGTTTAAACAACATATATAAAATTCAACATCATTTTTTAGTAATTTTATATCCAGAATTCCTGAGTATAGTTTTCCCCCAAAAATAATATTCTCATTTTTTAGATTATCTGGCATATTTTCATAACTGTTTTTATGTTTTGCGAATTCCTTAAGTGCATTAATGGATTCTTTCTTTAATTCTTCAGTCATTTTTCTCTCCACCGAAAAAAAACATATTATTAGCTTATAGCATATATATTATAGCATTATTTATTACTGTCAAGCCTATACAAAATAAAAATATTCGCTTTTAGAATATATTATATGGATTTACAAGATGTTTTTATTAGCAATCTGAAAAGATTCCGTAAAGAACAACATATAACTCAAGAAAAACTAGCTGAATTATGTGAGACAGATACTTCCTATATTGGTCAAATAGAAACTAAAAAGAGATTCCCTTCGCTTACATTTATTGAAAAAATAGCAACTGCAATTAGTGTACAACCATATTTATTATTTAAACCTATTGAGAATTTTGAAATAAATAAAAATCAAGATATGAAAATAGAACTAATAGAAACAATATCTAATGATATTTCTAAAATACTTCGTAAATTTGAGATAAAATAAAAGAGACTGCCGAATTCTCGACAGTCTCTTAAATGTAATTATACTGTTGTCACAGATTTATTTAATCAACGAATGATATTCCTGAAGGCTCTTAACTCCGCCCTCACCACCATTACCATTCTTAACACTCTCAATACCCTTAACAGCAGCGAGTGCTCCGGCAAGTGTAGTGATGTAAGAAACCTTGTACTTGAGACAAGCCTTGCGGATTGTCTTGCGGTCTTCGGCGTAGTTTCTCTTTGCCTTTGGTGTGTTGATTACGAGGCAAACGTCCTTGTTCATAATCAGGTCGACTACGTCCGGGCGGCCGGCACCAATCTTGTTTACAACTTCGCACTTAATTCCGTTTGAGTTGTAGAAGTCTGCTGTACCCTGTGTTCCAATCAATGTGAAGCCGAGTTCTTTCAAAGTTTTACCGATGAAGAGTACCTGGTCTTTCTGGCCTTCCTTGTTGCTGAGGGAAATAAGAACCTTCTTGTTTTCCCAGGCAGCCGGTGCGTGTGGGAGCTCTGAGCCTGCTGCTTCCTGTGCCTTGTAGAAGGCGAGTGGGAAGGTTTCTGCGAGGCCGAGAACTTCACCTGTAGAGCGCATTTCTGGTCCCAGGATTGGGTCTACTCCAGGGAAGCGTGCCCATGGAAGAACTGCTTCTTTTGCTCCGTAGTAAGGAATCTTCTTGTCTTTGAGACCAAGTGATTCGAGAGATTCACCAAGCATCATGCGGGTTGCAAGGCGGGCCATCTGTGTGTCACAAACCTTTGATACAAGAGGAACTGTGCGCGAAGCACGTGGGTTAGCCTCGATTACATAAACCTTTCCGTCTTCAATTGCGTACTGCATGTTCATCAAACCACAAACGTGGAGGTTTTCTGCAATCTTCTTTGTATATTCTTTGATTGTATCCAGGTTGTTCTGTGGAATTGAAACCGGAGGAATTACACAAGCTGAGTCACCTGAGTGAATACCAGCAAGCTCAACGTGCTCCATAACAGCCGGGATGTAAACGTGAGTTGAATCAGCAAGAGCATCAGCTTCGCATTCAAGAGCATTCTTAAGGAAGCGGTCAATCAAAAGTGGGCGGTCAGGAGTTACACCAACAGCCTTTTCAACATATTCCTTCAAAGTAGCTTCATCATAAATTACTTCCATTCCGCGTCCACCAAGAACGAAAGAAGGACGAATCATGATAGGGTAACCAATCTTATCTGCGCAAGCCTTAGCCTCATTGAAGTCAATTGCCATTCCGCTTTCTGGCATTGGGATTTCAAGTTTTTCCATCATATGGCGGAAGAGGTCGCGGTCTTCGGCGATGTCGATTGAGTCAATTGAAGTACCAAGGATGTTTACGCCGTTTTCCTGAAGTTCACGGGCAATGTTAAGCGGAGTCTGTCCACCAAACTGTACGATAACTCCGAATGGCTTTTCCTTTTCATAAATCTGAAGAACGTCTTCTGTAGTAACTGGTTCAAAGTAGAGCTTATCAGAAGTATCATAGTCTGTAGAAACAGTTTCTGGGTTACAGTTTACGATGATTGTTTCGTAGCCCATTTCCTTGAGCTGCATAGCCGCATGACAGCAGCAGTAGTCAAACTCAATACCCTGACCAATTCTGTTAGGACCACCACCAAGAATCATAATCTTTTTCTTGTTGTCAGTTGCAACTGATTTATCTTCAGCATTGTATGTAGAATAGTAGTAGTTAGCATTTTCAACACCAGATACAGGAACAGCAAGCCATGCTTCCTTAATTCCAAGTTCCTTGCGGCGGTTACGGATATCTTTTTCAGCAACCTTCAAAATCTTGCTAAGGTACTTGTCGCTGAATCCGTCTTTCTTAGCCTGAATCAAAAGCTTATCTTCTGGAACACGTCCAGGGTTCTTAAGCATTTCCTCTTCAAGGTCAACAAGCTCTTTCATCTGCTGGAGGAAGTACATTTTTACATATGTGATGTCGTGAAGCTTTTCAAGGCTAACACCCTTACGGATTGCTTCGTAAAGCTGGAAGTATCTTTCGCTTGAAGCAGTCTTTAGCATTTCACACAATTCATCAGCCGACTTGCGGTTGAAGTCCTTAGCAAATCCCAAACCGCTGCGGCCATTTTCCAAACCACGGATAGCCTTCTGGAAAGTTTCTTTGAAAGTCTTACCAATAGACATAACTTCACCAACAGCCTTCATAGAAGTACCAAGCGAGTCTTCTACACCGCGGAATTTTTCAAAAGCCCAGCGGGCAAACTTCAATACAACGTAGTCTCCATCAGGAGCTCCACCCGGAGTATATTTTTCAAGAGTACCGTCACGCCAGTAAGGGATTTCGTCGAGTGTCATTCCCGAAGCAAGCTTTGCAGAAATCAGCGCGATAGGGAAACCAGTTGCTTTCGAAGCAAGGGCAGAAGAACGTGAAGTACGTGGGTTAATCTCAATAATAACAACGCGTCCAGTCTTAGGATTATGAGCAAACTGAACGTTAGTACCACCGATAACACCGATGCTTTCTACAATCTTAAATGCGTCTCTCTTAAGTCTCTCTTCAAGTTCCTTGTCGATAGTCATGAAAGGAGCAGAACAGAAAGAGTCACCTGTATGAACACCAACAGCATCAATGTTTTCGATGAAACAGATTGCAATCATCTGATTCTTAGCGTCGCGAACAACTTCAACTTCAAGCTCTTCCCAACCAAGAATAGACTCTTCAATCAAACACTGATGAGTCATAGAAAGATCAAGACCGTTACTAACGATCGTTCGTAATTCTTCAACATTGTAGCAGAAACCGCCACCCTGACCACCCATTGTATAAGCAGGGCGAACAACCAGAGGGAAGCCGATTTCTTCAGCAATCTTTTCAGCACCTTCAACAGTGTGACAGATTCCCGAGCGAGGAGTGTCGATTCCAAGACCCTTCATAGTCTCCTTGAAAATCTCACGGTCCTCACCGCGTTCAATAGCATCAAGGTTTACACCAATAACCTGAACACCGTATTTATCAAGAACTCCGGCCTTGTTCAATTCCATAGCCATGTTCAAACCAGTCTGACCACCAAGGTTAGGAAGCAAAGCGTCCGGACGTTCCTTTTCAATAATCTGAGAAAGACGCTCAACATTCAGCGGCTCAATATAAGTAGCATCTGCCATAACCGGGTCAGTCATAATAGTAGCCGGGTTAGAGTTTACAAGCACAATCTTGTATCCGTTTTCGCGCAGGGCCTTACAAGCCTGAGTTCCCGAATAGTCGAACTCACAAGCCTGACCAATAACAATCGGTCCCGAACCAATAATCAAAACTTTGTTGATGTCTGTTCTCTTCATAATCTATTTACTCCTATAAAAATGCAAAGTCAAAATGGTATAAAAAAAGGCGGAATTCAAAAGAATTCCGCCTTAGAAATCACCAAATAAAAATAGTATGAACAGTATTTTTCAACTTGAGATTCATTATGTCAAAACACGCTTTAGTTTTCATACTAAAGCCAAATATTATCAGAAAACCGCAACTTATTCTAGTAGTCTCATTGAAAAACTTTAGTATAACTACATTGCCTTAGCTACAAATTCATCAATCTTTGCAGGAGTTACAGTTGGACCAAAGCGCTTCAAAACTGTACCGTCACGTGCTACGAGGAACTTTGTGAAGTTCCATTTGATTTTTGAAGTACAGAATCCACCCTTCTGCTTCTTGAGGTAAGTATAAAGAGGATCTTCGTTCTTTCCATTAACATCAATCTTTCCAAACTGAGGGAAAGTAATTCCAAAACGACCTGTACAGAAAGTATGAATTTCATCATCTGTTCCAGGAGCCTGATTTGCAAACTGATTGCAAGGGAAATCAAGAATTTCAAAACCATTGTCTTTGTACTTATTATACAATTCCTGAAGTCCTGTATACTGTGGAGTAAATCCGCAGCCAGTTGCAGTGTTTACAATTAAAAGAACCTTACCTTCATAATCTTTAAGGCTGATTTCTTTTCCAAGTCTTGTCTTTACAGAAAAATCATAAATATTCATATATACCTCACTTGCACAATATTAAATTGCACACAATCTATTAATCGATTAAAAATATACATAAACTTCTTGATATTGTCAAGTAAATTGTATACAATTTAATCATGGACACTACAAATATAACAGAAGATTTTAACCCTCTAGCATTGGACAATCAGCTTTGTTTTGCACTGTATGTTTGTTCAAAGGAAATCATCAGAAAATACAATCCTCTGCTCGAACCACTAGGACTCACTTACACCGCTTACATCACCCTTCTCTGTCTCTGGGAAAAAGATAACGTTCCAGTAAAAGAACTTGGCAACCGCCTTTTTCTTGATTCGGGAACTCTCACTCCACTTCTTAAAAAAATGGAATCACAGGGATTGGTAACCCGCACCCGCAGTGGCAAGGATGAACGCACCGTTTTCATAAAGCTTACAGATGAAGGAAAGGCTATGAAAAGTAAATGTGCCAATATTCCTCAGCAGATGATGTGCCAGAATATTCTGGATATGAATAAAGCTGCTCCTCTTCTCCAGACTTTGCATCAGATTATGGAAAATATGAGCGAAGAAGAAAAATAAGCCTCGTCATTACGAGGAGCTTTGCTTCTATTGATAGTAGCACCAAATTGCACTATACTAACTCCATGGCTAAACAGATGATCATGGGAAACCAGGCCATTGCGCTTGGTGCCCTCAAGGCTGGAGTAAATCTTGTTGCCGGATATCCTGGCACCCCTTCCAGCGAAATTATTGAATTCATTTCAAAATATAAGAGCAAAACCGGAACCTATGTAGAATGGTCCGTAAATGAAAAAGCCGCTGCCGAAGTTGCAGCAGGCGCAAGCTATGCCGGAAGCCGCACCCTCATCACAATGAAACAAGTAGGACTTAACGTTGCAAGCGACCCTGTAATGTGTTTGAGTTACGTTGGCGTTAAAGGCGGAATGGTAATTGTAAGTGCCGATGATCCAGGCCCAATTTCAAGCCAGACCGAACAAGATACCCGCAACTTTGCACAATATTCAAAGCTGCCATGTTTTGATCCTTCTACCCCACTCGAAGCCTACGAAATGATCCAGGAAGCCTTTGAACTTTCTGAAAAATATAACACTCCTGTAATTTTGCGTCCTACTACCCGTGTTGACCACGCCTACGAAAGTATGGAGTTCCCGGAACTTGGTCCATGCCGCAAACCTGGCGAGTTCGAAAAAGATTCAAAACGCTGGGTAATTTTCCCTCGTGCGTCTTACAACAATCACAAACGCATTTTTGAACGAAACGAGAAGATTCTGCCAAAAGAGTTTTCCGAAGGTAAATGGAATTATGTAGGGGGAAGCCGACCCCTTAGGGAGCGACCCTGCGAAGCAGGGGAAAAACAGTCCAGTGGACTGTTTTTAGCGAGTCTCGGCGAAAGCTGTGCTTTCGCCGCCGCTTCCGCTACCCCTTCTCCTAGGGGGTCGCAGCAGAGCTGCTTAGCCCCTAAAACCCCGCTTGCCTTTGCCGCCGGCGGTATAAGTTACTGCTACTTAATGGAAGCCCTGTCTCTCCTGGGCCTCAAAGATATCCCTGTTCTCAAGATTGGAACACCATATCCATTCCCAAAGCCTTTAGCAGAAGAATTCCTCAAATCGCACGAGCAAATCGTTGTTTTTGAAGAATTAGACCCTGTTATTGAAGAAAATTTGATAAAAATCTCCGGAATCGCTCGAGTAAATTGCCAGATTCGCGGAAAACTCGATGGCACAGTTCCAGAAGCCGGCGAGCTTAGCGTAGAGATAATTAAAGGAATTCTCCAGAAAGAGATCCTGAAACTAGTTCAGGATGACTCAGCTCACAATCAGGATGTCGACAAATGTCATGCTGAACTTGTTTCAGCATCTCCAGACCTTCCCGTTCGCCCGCCAGTCCTCTGTGCAGGCTGTCCTCACCGCGGTGCCTTCTATGCTGTAAAGCAGGCAATGAAGGGAAAGAAAACCGTTTACTGCGGAGACATCGGCTGCTACACACTTGGCAACGCAATGCCTCTTGATATGACAGATACTTGTCTTTGTATGGGTGCAGACATCACAATGGCCCAGGGCTTTTATCACAATGAACCGGACCGCTACTGCTTCAGTTTCATTGGTGACTCAACCTTCTTTGCAAGCGGAATCACAGGCGTTGTAAATGCAGTATATAATCAGGCAAAACAGACAATCTGTATTCTCGATAACTCAACAACTGCAATGACAGGCCATCAGCCACACCCGGGAACGGGCGTAACAATGATGGGCGAAATCGTTGAAAAAATCAGCATAGAAAAAATCCTGGACGCAGTCGGAGTAAAGCCGGTTATCACAGTAAACCCATTCGACCAAAAGGCCGCAGTAGAAGCTGTTCAAAAAGCAAGCGAAACTCCTGGCGTAAGTGCAATCATCTTTAAGGCACCATGTATCGCAATTGCACAGAAGGTAGGTTGGGAAAAACCTCACGCACTGACCGTAGACGCAAGCAAGTGTATCGGCTGCCGCAAGTGTATTAATGAGCTGGGATGTCCGGCTTTGAGTGTAAGTTTTACTAAAAACGAGAAAGGTAAACAGTTGGTAGAAATAGACAAATCACTTTGTACGGGCTGCGGCTTGTGTTCTCAAGTATGTCCTGTAGGAGCAATATAATGGCAAAAAATATAATCATCTGCGGTGTGGGCGGTCAGGGAACCGTACTAGCGGCAAAGGTACTTTCACAGGCAGCAATTGCAAACGGCGAGCGCGTACTTTCTGCTGAGACAATCGGTATGGCACAAAGAGGCGGCTCAGTTGTAAGCCACGTGCGAATTGGCGGCGACGTATTTTCTCCACTGGTACCACAGGGCCAGGCAGACGTACTCATCGCCTTCGAAGCAGCAGAGGCCGTACGTAACATCGCCTACCTCAAGCAGGGCGGAACTGTAATTGTAAACAAAAAAGTTGTTCAACCGGTAACTGCCAGCCTGAGCGGAAAAGCTTTTGACGAAAACGAAATGATTTCTTACTTGCAGAAAATTGCCGGAAATGTTGTTGCTGTAGACACTGACGAAGCGTGCCGAGAACTCGGAAGCAGCAAAGTTGTAAACATGGTTTTACTTGGAGCAGCAAGCCGCGCCGGACTCATCGACGGCCAAGAACTCAAGGCCGCAATAAAACAGTTAGTAAAACCGGATTTCTACGAACTCAACGTTCGCGCTGTTGAATGGAATAAAAACTAAAAAAAACGGGGGCTTTTCTTAAGACCCCGTTTCCATTTATATTATTTATTTTTCAATCTTTACATGGATTCTCTTCGATTCGTTTTTCTCACTTTCGAATTTTGCATCTCTTGCCCAGACGGTATAATAAGCTCTTCGAACCTCTTTTAATTTTTTATCATTAATCCAGGTATCAACAAAACTTGTTTCTGGCGCAGCAATGACCTGGATTCTATCATCAAGTAATTGTTCTACTCCATAATCGGAAATCGTGTAGTATTCACATTTCACTTCGTAAAAAACTACCCCATCAACTTTATCCCAACTGACTGTGATATCTTTTGTTGATTTATTATATTCAGCCTTTACATTTTGCGGACGAGTAAATTCACCTTCTGGTACACCTGGCATTTTTGTTCTAAAACTTGCTGTTGCACTTTCGCCGAATGTATATTTGTCCCAGATAGTTCCGCTGGCACGCGGTGTAATTTTTACGATATAAGCTTCATCCCATTCAAGATAATCTATTTCTACGTGCGAATCAGAAGGATAATAAACACCTCCTCTCTCTGCCCCATCAACTTTTATAACTTCAACTTCATAATCATTTGCATTAGGTACACTATTCCAGATTACGATTGCATGGTCTTCTGTTATATCTGTTACTCGAACATTTTCTGGTTTGTCCAAGGGGATTTGAGCCACAAGCCCGCAGGATGTAACCATTAAAATCATAAAAAAAGTTATAAGCGTAAAAACAATCTTCTGAAGTAATTTTTCTTTTTTCATTTTTCTTTCCTTATTCAATTGTCAGAATAAAATCTCCCGGATTAACAACCCTTAGCAGGTATTTTTCACCAGAAACAAAATCAGGATTCGCATCCTTTAAGGAACATTCAAATCCATCCTCTACTTCCTCAAAACTAAGGCAACCGTCCATGAGCTCGCCATTCCGGGTAAAAATCATTGCGTTTACATCGAAAGTTTTCGCAATCTTAATTATTCCTTTTTGGGGTGCAATAATAAACCATAAAGATTCCTTACTAGATCTATACTTTTCAGTTACACTATTCTGAATCTGGATAGCTGTATCCATTTGGGTATTTTTTGCTTCAGGTACAACAGCCGTATAAAGTGCAGATAAAATACTAGTCTGCCCATTTTCTCCCAGTGCTTTTATTTTAAAAGAATATTCTGTTTCATTATAAAGCGGAAATAATATGCATTCCGAATCATCAACCGTACAATAATACTTATAATTACCTGAACTATCTTCCAACAAACACTTACAATAAATTTCATAAGAAACAGCATTTTCACAAGGCGACCATTTCAATTTCAGCGCATTAGTTTTTCCTTCAACTTCTGAAATCTTTATATTTTTCGGATAATCCAGACATACTAGTGAATCGACTCCTGTTTTTATTGAAACTGGTTCAGAATATCTTTCATCGGTCTTACCAAACACACGTCCATAAAAGAATCCCATCGTTTTAAAATATCCGGCTCCAACCGTATAAGTATATTCCACACCCGGTTCACAATTTGAATCAATATACATCGTTGTATCTTTAGAAAGATAATTAAAGTGCTCTTCTTCTAAAACACCATCCTTCATATATGTTTTTTCGATGGCATATCCTTCTGCATCTTCACATTTATTCCATTTGATGATTACTTTTGTTGAAGGTGAATCTGCCGAATGAGCAAGGCTGACAACTGGAGTTTCCATATCAGGATTTACATTTATTCCACGACACGAAACAAACGAAAACACTGCAAAAGCTAAAGCGCATACATTTAATTGATGTCTAACTAAATAATTTTTTTTCATCATAATTTCCAAATATTTTTCTATACTCTATTATTAAAACAAATAACGAAATATTATTTGTTACTCATAATAATTTAAAATTAATTTTTTAGAAATCTTATATAATGATTTTTATAAAAACTAAGGAGCCCTTCATGTCAGATTTAGAAAAAGCCCGCGTATTTTTCAATGGAGATTTTTACGCAACAAAAGCAACAGGAATTACAATAGAAGAAGTTGGCGACCACTTTGCCCGCTGCTCATTTGAAATTACCAGAAACCATCAGAATGCTTACGGCGGAGTTATGGGTGGCGCAATCTTCACTCTTGCAGATTATACATTTGCTGTTTCGTCAAACTTCAATCAGCCACAGACAGTTTCTATCACAAGTCAGATAAACTTTATTGGTATGGCAAAAGGCAAAAAACTGGTATCAGAATCACATTTGATTAAAGATGGCCGCACAACCTGTCTTTACGAAATCAATATTTCTGATGAGCTTGGTACAAAAGTAGCCTTTGCTACCTTTACCGGCATGAAACTGATTAAATAAGCATAAAAAAACATTTTTTGACCCCTCCAAAATGTGATGTTATAATATTTGTACAGTACTAAATACTGTTATTCTGGAGGGCGTTTTTATGTTTATGAATTTAAAAAGGGCAAAACTATTAGCCTACTGTATTGCCGTCTGCTTTTTATTCATCCATATCTTAATGCTTCTGATTTTTATGCTATGCGAAGTTCCACCCCTTGTAAAATTTAATATTTTTAGCATCTGTTTTTATATTACGATTTTATTTGTTGTACATAAAGAATGGTTTCCATTATTTACCATATCCGTTTATCTTGAAGTTGTTGCTCATATGTCATTTGCCATTCTGCTTACCGGTTGGGAAACAGGATTTCAAGTAACACTTATAGGAATGAACGTTCTTGCGTTTTATGCTGAATACACCGGACGTTCTTTAAAACTCAAATATCTTAAAGTTATGCCTCTTTGTATTATAGGTATGCTGATGTACCTTGGTACTTATATATATCTTTATTTTTATTCACCTTTTTATTCGCTGGCTAAAGACGTAGTTTTCGCACTTAATATTTTATGGGGAATTATTGTTTTTGTAATTTCATCATTAGTACTTCAGCTTCTAGTTATTATTACAAATTCTTCAGAAGAAGAGCTTGCATATGAGCTTTCTCATGATAAGCTTACCGGTCTTCCAAACCGATATTATCTTTCTGAACAGCTCGACAGTATTAAAGATGATAAAAGCTATTTCTGGCTTTGTATTTCTGATATTGATGATTTTAAAAAGATCAATGATACCTACGGCCACAATTGCGGCGACTATGTTTTAAAAACTATTGGAGATTTACTGGCTGCAAAAGAGATTTTGTGCTGCCGCTGGGGTGGAGAAGAATTTCTTTTTGTAGGAAGATTGGAACAGAATTACCCGGATCCTCGTATGTTTCTGGAAGGAATCCGTAAAGAAATACAGAATTATTCTTTTGAATATGATGGCATAAAATTTCAGGTTACAATGACATTTGGTCTTTCAACCTTCTCAAATGGTGATAATATTGATAATGTCCTTCGTGATGCTGATGATAAACTTTATTTTGGAAAACACAGTGGAAAGAACCAGCTTGTAACTAAAGCTGTTATCAGCCCGAAATAAATCCATAACAAAAATTTAATATTACTATTGACAGAAACACAGTCTCATTGTATTATGTTACTATAAATAGAAGCACATAACAGGAGATAACAATGAAGTTAACCGAAAAACAGCTTGAACAGATTCGCGCACAGATTAAGCGCGTTAAGGAGTTCGGAAATCCTTTTTATACAAAACGTTTTGCAAACGTGAATCCAGAAGATATTAAAACACAGGAAGATTTTGAAAATCTCGTTCCTTTCGTAACAAAGCAGGAGCTACGCGATGCATATCCACTCGGACTCGCAACAGTTCCAGAAGAAGAAATTGTCCGCATCCACTCATCATCAGGAACAACTGGTGCACCTGTAGTAATTCCTTACACAAAGAAAGACGTTGAAGACTGGGCTATCATGTTTGCCCGCTGCTACGAGCTTGCAGGAATCACAAACAAAGACCGCATCCAGATTACACCGGGCTACGGACTGTGGACAGCAGGTATCGGCTTCCAGGCTGGCTGTGAAAGACTTGGTGCTATGGCTGTTCCAATGGGACCTGGTAACACAGAAAAGCAGCTTCAGATGATGCAGGATCTTAAATCAACAGTAATCTGCGCAACTTCATCTTATGCACTCCTCCTTGCAGAACAGGTAGAAGCACGCGGACTCAAAGATAAAATCCACCTTACAAAAGGTGTAATTGGTTCAGAACGCTGGGGCGAAAAAATGCGCAATCGTATCCAGAGCATTCTCGGTATCGAGCTTTATGACATCTACGGCCTTACAGAATGCTACGGACCTGGAATCGGAATTAACGCTGTTGGCGACGATGCAATCAGTATTTTTGATGATTACGTTTACATCGAAATTCTTGACCCACAGACAGGTAAGCCTGTTCCAGAGGGAGAAATTGGTGAAATCACTTTGACAACTCTCGTAAAAGAAGGAGCACCTCTCTTCCGCTTCCGCACACACGACCTTGCAGCCTTTGTAACAACTCCGAACCCAACAGGTCTCAAGTACCCACGCATCACACAGATTCTTGGCCGCAGCGACGACATGGTAAAAGTTAAGGGCAACATCATCTTCCCAAGTACAATCGAAGATGTAATCAAGACAGTTCCTGGCACTTCAAGCGAATACCGCGCACTCATCGAGCACGTAGACGGTAAAGACAAAATGACCCTCTCCGTAGAAGTTGAAGGCGGTACAGACCGTACAGAAGTAGCACTCGCAATCGCATACAACTTCAAGCAGAAGTACAACATGACTCCGGAAGTAAAAGTTGTAGGAATCGGCGAGCTGCCAAGAAGCGAAAAGAAAACTAAGAGAATTGAAGACAAGCGCTTTGACTAGCCTATAATCGAAGAAGTGTTAAAAAACGGGCTGTGCCTGCAGAATTAAAAAAACTGTCGAGAAATCGGCAGTTTTTTTTTGAAAAATAAGGTTCCGGCATATAAAAAATGAATTATTGTTTTTTTATATGCCGGATAGAACTAGAAAAAAGCTATTATATAAAAATCCAGCATATAGATTTTTGATTTTTGTTATTTCTATATGCCGAATCAAAAGAATTTCTAAGAAATCTTTCTCCTGAAAATCAATTAGTAAGAAAAAATAGACTTTTCTGGCATACTAAATTGTTAATTTTGCAAAATCTATATGCTCATTCACACATTTTTCTATTCAGACTATAAAATTTCGGCATATAGAATTTCTATTTTCTTGAATTCTATATGCTGAAAACTATAAAATTGGAATAATTAAATTTAGGGTTTTCATTATGCTAATCGACTTCCATACACATTTAGATTTTTACAAACCAACAGAACTTGAAACGCAACTAAAAGAATTCTCAGGAGCCATCGTGGCCGCATCTGTGGATGAAGAGAGTTACCTGAAAAATATTGTGATCTCACAACACACCAAAACCACCGCCCGCACCTGCCACATCATCCCGACCTTTGGCATTCACCCGAATCGCGCCGACGAAAACGCACCACTCCTCGACGACTCGACCACAACACAGCGTTTTGAAAAATACCTCGCCCAATCTCCAATTATCGGTGAAATCGGCATGGACTTCTGCTGGTCAAAAAGTTCGTCTGCAAATCAGGAAAAAGTTTTCAGATGGTTTTCGGAATATTGCAATAAGACAAGAAAAGCGTGTGTAATCCACACAAAGGATGCAGAACAAAAAATCTGCGACATCCTAACCGACTACCCGAGTGCACGACCGATTATCCACTGGTACGACGGCCCGGAAAAAATATATCGCGAATTCATTCGTCGCGGCTATCCGCAAACCTTCGGTGTAGAAACAATTCGTTCACAGCACCTTCAAGGTTTGCTTCGCCTGACACCACTCGAGCTGCTCCTTGCCGAAACAGACAATCCCGACTCAGAACCATGGCTCGGTGGAACCCGTAGCGATATTGGATTAATCGCACGGGTTTACGAAGAACTCGCCGGACTTCTGAACATGCAGCAATTCGAACTCGAAAAAATCATTGAAGATAATTTCAACCGCATTATTCAGAAGCCCTGACTTGTAAACTTAATTTACACTCTCCATAGTAATTCTAATCTTCTTAGAATTAACTGTTTCTTCTCCAATGTCCCAATAGAAACTTGCGGCACTATCTTCATTTATTTTAAGACCGCTTTCTTTATCATCAAATATGTGCAAAAGGAATTTTCCAGAACTATAAGGTCCATACCAGAATTCAGTTACATCATCTACACCATATGCATTCTGCAAAAGCATAGAGAAGCTAAATTCTTTTCCCTTCATAACAATGCCATTGTTAGTTGCCTCTACCTTTACACGATCATTCGAAGCTTTTGAAGCTTCTTTTACAGTTCCAATCAATGTATCAATTGCAGCACCAAGCTTAACTGATTTTTCAGAAGTGTTAGTTACAACAAACTCTAATTCAAGATATTGTGTTTCACCTTCAAGTACAAACTGAGGCTTTACTTCAAAATCAATTCCATCTGGAATCTGTTCTACAGCAGTAACAGTTGCTCCATCATAAGTATAAAGTGCTTCAAGCTTTCCTTCTGTGTTAAGCTTAGCCCAGAAGTCTTTTCCATCAATATTCAATACAAACTGGAAACCGCTGCCTCCAAAGCTGCTTTCATACCAGGTTTCACCATCAGCACTACCAACAATATCAATTCCACCAAAATAATCTTTTACAGCAAGAGCCTTATCAGAAATCACAGAACCGAATCTATAACCAAGTCCACCAGTAACATCTGCAGGCACTTCGTAAGTAAGATCTTTTGTAACTGAAGTTTTTGAAGTCTCTGTAATCGTTGTATACTCTGGAATCATAAATGTTGCAGTATAAGTTTTAGTTTCAACACTTGGATCCTGTGCCTGAACTTCATAACTTACAGAATATGTCTTTCCAAGTTTTTCACTGTAAACAGAATATGGAATTGTAACTGTTCCATCATCTGCAATTGTTAGTCCTGCCTCACTGTCTGAATTGATTTCAACACCATCACACTTAAGCAGAGTTTTTACAATATTTGCTTTAGCATATTTAGTTAGGGTAATAACAATATCACCCTTGTAGTTCAAACTTGCAGACAAATCTTTGTATTCCAGATTTTCAGGATCGAAAGAGTTTGCAAGAATTGTTCTACTCAAATCATCACTCTCGCCTTTCTGAATAATCTTCAAAGCCTCAAGCTGAGCAGTTTTATCTGCCTCAACATGAATGATGAGATTATAAATATGTGTAGGTTCTTCTTCTTCTGATGTAGAAATCTTGATTGTATATTTTATTGAAGTTCCGGCATTGGTTGATACATTTTCTTCAGTAAGAGTTTCTGTAAGTTCTGATATACCAATTCCTGATTTTGTATAAACAGAAGTCCAACTGTCGTCATCAGCGTCTATAAGACTAACATTGTCAGACTGCCATTTTTCAATTGTGATATAAGCATCAGAATATACAGGAGCAAACTTAAGAATTTTTTCTCCAGCTTCAACATTGTAAGGTTTAGCTAACTCGTATGTATAAATACTGTTAGTCATACCTTCTTTCCAGTCAGTCTTAAATGCTTCAGGTGTCTTACTATCGAACATAAGGTTTTTAAGTCGAGTTTCTGTTGTGTCAGCGCGAACAATATAGAAATCTCTTGTTGCGCTTACTGCATCATCAGCTTTACCGTTTGAAACTCTGATTGTAACCTTTGTTGTTCCGACCGGAATATTTTCTACTACGTTAGTCCAGTTTGTAAGATTTGTATCTGTTGCACGACTAATTGTTGATTTTACCGTTGAACTCTTTTCGCCTTCCCCTAACGCAGAATCATTTGGTCCAAGAATATGTTCACAGCTTTCTACAGAAAGTATCTGATTCTGCTGCTGAGAAGTAAGATTCATTTTTAATGTCTTTTCATCATATTTCAGATAAATATAATTGTCCCATTTGAATTCACCGTTTCCTAAACCAACTTTATAAGAAACATTTTTCAAATCTGGTTTTTTGAAAGTAAAAGTTCTGTTTCCAATAATTACTTTCGTTACCCCACGTGGTAAATCTTTTTTTGAATCAACATCTTTTTCTATACTACCGACAGTTAGTTTATAAAACTCTGTTGAACCATCTTTAAGCTTATCACACTCTCCATTTATTTTTTCAAGTGTAGTATCAGATGTAATATCCCGGTCAACATCATCTTCTGTATTTATTACACTATAAGTAATTTCTGCATCTTTATCCAAAGGTCTAAAATAGAATGTAAGTACATCTGCAAAAGTTGTAATTACATCAATGTCTTTTACAACATCTTTTACTTCGGTTACCACCTTTGTTGTAGAAATCTGAGTTTCTATATTTTTTGTAGATTCGTCTTCGTAAGTTACATCAATTGCAAGTGCAGTAAGCTCCTTATTAGCATCACCTGCTTTAGAAAGCAATATCTTATGATATGTTGTATCAGCTCTCTTTTCAGTTTCATAAACATCATCTGCAATATGATAATATTCATCACTAATAGTTTTGATCCACAAAACTTTTGTTAGTGTTACAGCATCTCCATCAGTAATAGAAACCTTCTGGGTTTCAACACTTGATTTATCAAATGCTTTACTCCAGGTTTTAGGCTCCACTGTTGAAGAATCAGAAACTCCATAACTTACTACCGTTCGTTTGTTTGTCGGGGTTGCTGTAAATTCAACTTCAGAAACATCTTTTCGACTGTCTGCACTTAGTGTCAATTTATAATATGCATCAGCTGTCTTGTCACTACCCTTAAATGCTTTGTTCAAATTCTTGTCTAATGCAAGTCCATTTGCAAAACCAACTTCTGGACTAATCACAAGACTATCTAATGTCGTATCTCCATCCTCAGGTTTTTCAACATAAATTGTATAAGTTCTGGCAATTCCAATTTCATCTGTTACTGTAAATGAAATTCTTGATTTACCACCAACAAGACTAATATTCATTCCATCAATTGCTGGAACATCACCATATTTAGTTACAACTTTTGGATCAGAAATTTCTGCATCTTCAGAAACTGGCAATACATCAATATTAATTCTATCTACATTTTCATCTACAGTAAGTGTATAAGTTGTAATTGAAGGATCAAATTCCGGAGACAATTCTGCGACAGAGTCTTCGTCGTCCTTATCATCAATAATTGTAATTGTCAAATCATCAAGTTGTGAATAATCACCTATTGCTTCACCATTTTCCAAAGACTCTTCAAAACGTTCTTCGCTTACTGGTTCCTTGCAAATATCTCGGCGCAAGCGAATTGTATAAATAACTGTCTTTCCTTCCTTTGTAGTAACTGTAGCTGTTGCTTCAGTAACTCCAAATGGAATCTCAGCAATAATTTCATTTGCATCAAAATCTTCAGAATCTGATAAACGATATTCTACTGTTTCATCACAAGCAGTTTCTGTCTGTCCGCTAATGTATTTATAATTAACAGTTTCTTTTCTTCCCAAAACTGGATCTATAATTTCTTTTGAATAAGTTGAAACCTGTTTTGTAAACTCAACAACTTTTCTTAAATTCCATTCAACCTTTGTATCTGAATCAGAACGATAAAAACGGAACTTCATATCATTATCAAGTTTTGTTATATCATCAATTTCGTATTCACTCTGAACCGGATTAAAACTAATTCTGTTTAATGTTTCATCCTGAGCTCCAATAACCATGAGCTTGCGGTCAACATATTTTTTAGTAAGGATAATTTTATATTCAGTTGAATACTGTGTATCATCAGCAATAACTTTACAGTTCGCTACAGTCACACCGTAAGGAAGATCTGTAGTAATAAATGATGCACCAGTCTTAGTCTGTAAGTTATAACTAACCAAAACAGGAGAGTCCAATTTTTCAGCATACTGAGATTTAATTGACTGATACACAACAGAGTTTCCATTAGAATCTGTAGTTGTTCTGCTTTCATACTCAGGAATATATTCCCATGTCTGAGTTAGAGACCACTGAACCTTTGCATTTGCATCATTCGTAAAACAACGCAACTCAACAAGTCCATCTTTACCTGTCAAAGTTACATTTGTTCCATTTGTATAATCAACTGTAAAATCAGAATAATCTTCTGGAACTTCACCAACAAAATAAGTGCTCTGAGAAGGTGAATAAGAAATCTGATTTTTATTTTTCTCTGAAGCCTTAATTACAACGAGGCCACTTTCGACTTCTTCACCTTCCAAATCTACATAAATACTGTCATCACCATTCTTAAATGAAAAATCATCATTAATAATATTTTCAAAAAGATTTGAACAGCCTGCAAAAATAATTCCCGCAAGAGCTGCAAATGCAATACTAATAAATCTACGTTTCATAAACTTTTACACTCCTTAAGATTCTTTCTTAGTAACAATGAATTCTACGCGGCGGTTCTTCCACCAGTTTTCACGGTCTTCCCATCTTGCAATAGGATTCTTTCCACCGTTACCTTCGTAAGAAAGAATTTCTTCATCAAGTCCGTTTTCAATAAGAAGCTTCATAATTGTCTGAGCTCTTAATCGTGAAAGCGGAATCAATTCAAGTTTATTTTCACGTTCTGTATTCGAAACATTATTTGCATAACCTTCTACAAGAACTTCAACTTCACCATGTTCTGCAATCTGTTTTGTGATGCTTTCAATGGTATCAAAATTTTCCTGACGCTGTGCTTCAGAAATTTTTTCAAAGGTTGCTCTATCAGGATCAAAATAAATTGTATTTACAATAATCTTCCACTGCTTATCCGGAACTAAAACCTGGAAGAGAATTCCAGTTTTCAAAGAATCTTCTGCTTTAAGCTCTGAACAACCTGTTCTCTCTCTATCTTTTACAGAAGGAACAATTGTAAGTTTTGCTGAATAATCATTTCGTGAGAAAACAAGTTCACCATCTTCTGACTCGCCATCCCATATTACCTGATTTGGAACAATACCCTTTCCTTCAAATCTTTTCAGTTCTTTATTGTTTTTGTCGCAAATAGAAACAGTCCAGTATTCAGGATCTGCTTCAAGATATTCTGTTCTTATATCAAAAATTGCAACATCATTAATTCCATCGCCATCTGGAGTAAAATCTTTTTTGTTTTGTGCTTTAATTGTTGCATTCGGAGCAGGCCATGAAGCAACCATCTGCTCATAACGTTCCTGCTCTCTTGCACGCTTAATATCATTAATTACTCCCAATGGATAAGAGCGAACTCCAACATAAACGCGACCAAAACCGGCAAAGCCTCCGCCAATACTTGTATCATAAAATGCATTATAGTCAGCACCAATAAACGGAATAAACATATCTGTAATTCCATTGATTGTAAACTCAAGCCCTGCACGATAAAAAAGACAATTTGCACCATCGTCACCAAGATGCACCTGATTCATGCGGCCTTCATCTTTTGCACGAACAGAAGGATAATAATCCGTGGTAATAAAATTCACACCAAGACCAAGGCCCGGAATCATCTCCAGCATTTTTGGAAACCACTTAATGCTTTTCTTAGAAAGAATTTTTCTGATTCTTAACTCGACAATATTATTGTGGAAGTTTTCCATCAGGGCATATTCACCTTTACCCTGTCCCCACATATCGTGAGTGTAATTAACGCTCGTTAGCCAGCCCGAAAAATTATAACCAGCTCCAATAAAAGCATCTCCACCAAAACTGGTCATTGCAATTGTTCCCTGATTAAAAAACATCACAGGAAAATTCATACCACCGCCAGCTTCAATAAAAACATGATTTACCAGAGGTGGTTCAGCATCTGGAAGAAACTTTCCGTTATCTGGCTCAGCAAAAACAGAAAGACACAATAAGGCACCCATAAAGTATACGAGAGTAAACTTTTTGTTCATAATAAGAATCTCTTTTGTAAATTGAATTTAGCTTGATAAAACTGATAAACCGAGTCTGAATTATAGAAAAGGTTTGCAAATGCTTGAAAACCTTGATTTTTTTTACAGCGAAATTGACTATAGATTAACTATTTTGAAAATTCAATATGGTTTACCTATCAAAAAATCTTTTTTTACTTTCAAAAGGTCTGAGAAACACACATTTGTAAAGCAAATTTTAATTCCAGTCCGAAATTTGTGAAATTTTTAGAATCGTGATAAAATTAACTATTCTATTATAAGAAAAAAATTGGAGAGCGAAACATGGATTTTCAAAAATTTGTAGATGGATTTCAATCTATGACATGTATTATGTCAGTTGAAAAACTTCCTGATGGCAAATATGGCGAAATCAGAATCGTTACAGGCAATAAAGCTTATATCGATTCAATTGAAAATATGCCAGATGTTCCAAAGGCTTTTTCAAACAAATTTATTCCAAACAGCTTATATCAGAATTATTTTCCACAAGATCCAAATTTTGAATTTTTCATTTATAACAGTGCAGTTCTAAAAAAGCCGATGCATTCTTATGTGCATCCAGACCGTTTTGATTTCTGGTTCAATCTTTTTTCACTCCCTCTCGATGCTGATGATGGAAATCTTTGTTACTGTACTTATACTCAGGAACTTACTCATGAGGCTGATTCAGAACAAATGTCAAATGTTTCGCACGATACAGCTTCTGAAGTTTTGAGCACTTGTATTAAACTGCGTGGTACATCTGATTTCAAAACCACAATGAAGGAAGTTATCAGAGATATCCGCAATATTTGTGGAGCAGAATACTGTGGTATTTTAAGTATGGACGGCCTTTCAAATAATTGTTCTGTCCTTTGCGAAGATGTTAGTGAAAGCTTCCGTGCAACAAAATATAAAGCAGACTGGTTCTCTCCCGACTTTTACGAAATAGCAAAAACCTGGGAAACAGTTCTTAACGGGAGTAACTGTATCATCTACAGAAATCAAGATGAAATGGAAATTATTAAAGAACGAAGTCCTATCTGGTATAATTCCTTAAAAGAAGCAAATGTTGAAAGTCTTGTTTTATTCCCACTTAAATCAGGTCTAGAACTTTTAGGCTATATCTGGGCAAATAATTTTGATACTGAAAAAGCTGTTCATATAAAAGAAACGCTCGAGCTTACAACCTTCTTCCTCGCTTCAGAAATTTCAAGCTATCAGATGTTTGATAAATTCCGTATCTTAAGTACTGTCGACTTACTCACAGGTGTTTTAAACAGAAATGAAATGAACAACCGTGTTATGCAGCTAAGCGTTGATGGACGTCCTGGAAGAAAAAATATCGGTATTCTTTTTGCTGATTTGAATGGCCTTAAAACAATGAATGATGATCATGGCCACTCCGCAGGGGATAAGCTCATAAAAGATGCAGCAAAAATCTTAAAAGAAGTTTTCCCTGAAGACGAAATCTATCGTGCAGGTGGCGATGAATTTATGGTTCTTTTGCGCGATACAACAATCAGCCAGCTCGAAGCTTCAGCAAAAAAGATGAAAGAACTTGCTGACACAACTGACAGTGTTAGTTTTGCAATCGGTATTTCGCTGGAAGAAGACAGCCAGCATATTTACGAAGCAATGAAAAATGCAGACGTAAATATGTACGAAGATAAAAAGAAATTCTACGAACAATTTCCGGAACGCAAAAGAAGATAAAATTTGATATAATTTTTATTGATGAAAAAACTTTCTGCAATAATATTTTCGACTTTATTTCTCTTTCACCTTACAGCTCAAATAAATCAAAATATTGGAATTGGAAATTTAATATATTTTGAACGCGCTTATCCTGATTTAACTTTTACACGACAATTCAATATTCAAGAAAGTGAATGGATCATTACAGTAAAAGTTCCAAACAAACCCGGCGATAAAGAAGGCCCAGGTAAAACTTTTGATTTTTATTGGGCAAATGGAAGTCTCTTACCTGCAGAAGAATTTGCAAATAAAGAAAACTACTGGAGTCTTCTTTATAGTTATCCTAAGGAACTTGCAGATCCTGCCAATTATTCAGAGGAACAACGTGAACGAATAAAAGATTTCAGTTCGAAAGAAAGCCGTAAAAATGGAGCTGGAACTCCAATGTTTTTCTTTGATGCAATTTATGATTCTTCAACTCGACGCTCTCTTGAGCAGCATATTGCTCGAATCACCTTTCTTGGAAATAAAACAAATGTTCATGAACGTATGAAAGAACCCTTAAAAAGAGTTGAAGACAAAATTCTTGCTCTTTCAAAAACTGATTCCGAAGTTCAGGCTTTTGTAAATAACATCACATCTAATGATGCCTATTACTGGAGAATCATCGAAGGAACAAAAAGAAAATCATTTCATAGCCTTGGAATTGCCCTCGATGTTCTGCCAAAATCACAAGGCGGCAAACAGATTTTCTGGAGCTGGGCCGCAGATAAATATCCAAATACCTGGATGCTTGTTCCTCTTAAAAACCGATGGATGCCTCCAGAATCTGTAATAAAAATTTTTGAAGATGAGGGATTTATCTGGGGTGGTAAATGGGTAATTTATGATAATATGCATTTTGAATATCACCCGGAATTGATACAGTATAATTTTTATAAATAGGAACACGTTATGAAGAAAAACAGAATGAATGATTTTTCAAAGTTTTTGATGCTGGCTGCTCTCATTATTTTAATGGCCGGTGGTTATATTGTTAATCGCAAAAAACTACAGTTACGCGAAGCAGCAAATCTTCCGTATTACAAAATTGAACTTTCAGAAATTGAAGATGGAATTTATACAGGAAAAGCAGAAACAAGCTTTTTACATCTGGAACTCGAAATCCAGGTTGAAAATCATCAGATAAAAGATATTAAGGTTTTACAGAATGATGGAATAGATGGCGAAAAAGCTCGTCCGATTATTAATGAAATGATTGCACAGAACAAGATTGTTGTTCCAGCAATAAAAGGTGCTGAGCGAGGCAGCCTTGTTTACGTAAGTTGCGCAAGTACTGCACTCGCCCGCAAATAGATTAATTATTCAGCAGATTCTGCTGCGTTTGCTTCAGCTGCCTCAGCGGCTGCTTCGGCTGCCAATTCTTCATCAGTATATTCAAAGTCTGCTGGATTCCAAGTATCTGGAGCTGGATATTCAATTGAATAACCTTCATCAGCCTTAATTCTAACTGCAAGTCCAGAAGCCTTTGTTGTAAGAATTGAGTTTGCACCATCCTTAATAATTTCTGTTGAACTATTAAAACAGATGATTGCATCTGCCTTGTTAAAACGAGCGAGTTCAATCAGTTTATATTCTGCAAGAGCATCTGCACGCTCAAAAACACTTAACTTTGTTTTTGCTGGCTTACCAATAAAACCATATTTGCCATCATCACCATGAACCTTTACAGTAAGTAATTTTTTTTCAACAGCAATTTCATTAGCCATTTCTTTAGTGATATCGTCTGTAGCAACAATAACAGTATTCTCAACTGAAATCTCTCCAAGAACAATGTAGCGATTTGCTGGCATAGCACCTGGCGCAAATTCAGTAAAGTGAGAAACGCTTGGATATGACTGTGTAGTAGCACAAGAAACTAAAAGCAATCCTGCAATTGCAATCAATAAAAATCCAAATTTTTTCATAAAAAATCTCCTAATACATTTTATATGAATATTTTATAGGTTAACAATCATATTTTCTAGTCCTAGATCCCATCTGTCATCCCCTAGAACCCATCTGTCATCCTCGGGCTTGACCCGGGGATCCATTCTCATTATTTTAAAACTCAATGGATTCAAAACCTGCACAGAAAATAAACTATCAGAAAAAGCTTGATACGCTACTAACTAACGTTAGTTCGTCAGTAAAACCTTCTCTTCTTCTCCACGCCTGCTGCGGACCATGTTCTTCCTATGTCCTGGAATATCTTTACAAATATTTTGATATAACAGTTTTATATTACAATCCAAACATCTATCCGCCTGAAGAATATAAACGCCGTCTTGCAGAACTCAAAAAATTATACGAAAGTTTTCCGCCTGCTCTAGAAGGCAAAGTGAACGTAGTAGAAATAAATTATAATCCTGAAGATTTTTACGACGCTGTTGGAACACGTGAAAATCCCGTTCTCGCAACAGAACCCGAAAAAGGCGAACGCTGCCGCCGCTGTTACGAGTTCCGACTCAAACGAGCTTTTGAATATGCAACAGCCCATCAATTTGATTATTTCTGCACAACCCTATCTATCAGTCCTTTCAAAGATGCTGAAAAATTAAACACCATCGGCGAACAATTAGAATGCGAAGCTCTCCAGTCTAGCAATACCGCTCAACAAAAAAGTCCACACTGGCTTCCTTCCGACTTCAAAAAGAAAGGCGGCTTCAAACGCAGTCTCGAAATAAGTGCAGAGTATGGAATGTACCGCCAAGACTATTGCGGCTGTGTTTATTCCAAAAACAATAAGAATTCTGCTATAATAGAAGAATGACAACTTCTAAAACGGCAGAAAATGTACGCGACGTAATTCGCTATCTTCAGAAATTCAAGAATGCTCTTCTGGTTATTTATCTTGATGATAAAACAATCAGTTCGCCACTTTTCTCATCTCATATCAGAGATATTGCCCTGCTCCATCAGGCCGGACTCAAAGTAATTCTGATTCCAGGCGCACGTCGTCGAATTGATGAAATTCTAAAGAATGCGAATATCAAATGGACTTATAACGAAACTTTCCGCGTTACCTCTCCCGAAGCAATGCCACTTATTAAAATGGCAGCTTTTGATGTTTCGAACACAGTAATGACAAGCCTTGCCGCAAACAATATTTCGGCCGTAATTGGAAACTGGGTTCGCGCTCGAGGCCGTGGAGTTCTGAACGGATTTGATTACGGAACTGCCGGCGAAATTGATAAACTCGAAACCGAAGCTATTCTTAAAGTTTTAGATGATGGATTCATTCCAATTTTCCCGTGTATCGGCTGGAACGCTGCCGGACATCCATATAACATTTCTTCAATGCTGCTTGCAAAACAGGTCGCAATGAATCTCAAAGCAGACAAGCTTTTCTTTATGATGTTCAACGAAGAAATCAATGCACAAAAATATATAATTCCAGAAGGCTTTGCCCTCTCAGAAAGCGGAAACATTCCTGCAATGAGTCTCGAAGAAGTTGATCGATTCGTTGCAGAAAATCCATCTGCCGATTCAGAAATAAAAAATCTACTCAAAGCCTCACAGGAAGCCTGCCGCGCCGGAGTTACCCGTGTTCATATTCTTGATGGAAATATTGACGGCGTTCTTCCCTGCGAGATCTTCAGCGGACTTGGTTCTGGTACAATGATTTACACAGGAAACTACGGTAAAGTTCGTGCAATGGAACAAACTGATATTCCATCAGTTCTTGCAATCATGAAGCCGTTTATTGAAAGTGGAAAATTGCTTACTCGCACCGAAGCTCAGATTGCAGATACACTTGAAGATTATATTGTTTACGAAATTGATGGTGGTGTTCACGCCTGTGCTTCTCTTCATTTTTATGATGATGGACAAGCCGAAATTGCCGCAGTTGCAGTTGATGAAAATTATGCTCACATGGGAATCGGCCCTAAGCTGATGGATAATTTGATTAAACAGGCAATGGAAGGCCAGGCAACCTCAATCTTCATAATGACAACCCAAACTGCCGACTGGTTCGAACAGCTTGGATTTGAAGAAGATATTATCGATTCTCTGCCAGAAGCCCGCCGCAAACTCTGGACTCCAAACCGCGGATCAAAGGTCTATCGACTCAAAAAATAGCGTCATGCTGAACTTGTTTCAGCATCTATCAGATGGATCCCGAAACAAGTTCGGGATAACGGCTACTAATTTATTCGCAGCTTTTTTATGCGTTACTGCAGAAGGATGCCAGTCTGCCGCTATTCCATCAGATTCCAGCTGCTGAATAAAAGGAAGGAATTCTACAGTCACTTTTGGAAAATCCTTTTTGAAAAGCTCCACTGCTTCTTTTACAGAATCATTCAACGCCTCGCCCATAATTCCAAGGCAGCAAACAATCTTAGCCTTTGGACTACGTCGATGCACAGCTTCTATCAACTGACGAAGCTGCGCTGTATATTCCAGGCGGCGTTCTTCCAATCCGCGTACCCAGCTCAAATCATTAGTTCCAAGATGAATTACAAGAACATCAGGCTCATAGCGGGAACCATCCCAAACCTCAGGTTCAAGTCCAAGTCTCAACGAAAGAGACTTATCTGTATAGGGCCAGTTTGCTTGCATAAGCCAGTGGGTATCCGGCAGATTCACAGTTGCCGGGTCTACATAGTTCGAAATCAAACCTATTCCGCTCCAGCTGCAGAGCTGAACCTGAGCACCCAGAGCTTTTGCTGTAAGGAATGCATAAGCCTTGTCCGGGCGTTCCTGCTGGGTGGTAAAGGAGTCTTTTTCCCACACGCCTTCAATTCCATAACCGCAGGTAATACTGTCACCGATGAACTCCAATTTTAGAGGATGATTTGCACCGGTGGTTTCGACAGGCTCAACCACCTTCAATTCCCCATCAATCTCCAGAGCCTTTAATCCCGCATAACCAAAAGCAGCCTCGCTGAATTTCATCACACGGACACAAACAGTCTTTTCTACCTCAGATTCAAAAAGCGTAATGCGGTTTTCGTGTTCTCTCAAGGTAACGCGCTGAGTAGGCTCATCTGGAATCGCCTTAATGCTCGTATCAGTTCCATCCGTTACGAAAATACCAAGCACTGCTTTATTTTCTTCATTCCAGGAATCCGGATCACTTAAAATTACAGCCTCAGCACGGCGGCCCTTCATCACAAAACAAAAGCCACTTGCCGAGTAATCAAAATATCGAACACCTTCGTGGTCGAGATATCGTCCATTCCAATTCAAATCATTTAAATTCAGTTTTGTCATTTTTCATTCCATACTGTCATTCTCGGGCTTGACCCGAGAATCTGTACAACACTTCCGATTATTTCAATCGAGTAATCTTAGTACAAACCGGCGACTCTTCAATCTTTACTTCCGGCAAGGCTGGCAGCACCGCATAATAATTGTAGAGCCAGTCTCCGTCCTTTGCTTCGTACGGATCGCCATTTTTCGGCATATTCATACCATCAGCAGGAGGAAGGAAATATCGAATCTTAAATGAGGCTGGCTTTTTCAATGCATTCGAACGTTCAAAGAAGTAAGGCATCAAATCTACAACCTTTGTACCCGGAGCCTTGTAGAACCACCAGCCACCAAATTCAATCATCATATTAAGTGGCTCAAGTTTGTCTTTGAAATACAATTCAAACTGAACCGGACTCTTATTAAACTTTACAGGAACTTCCAGGCCTTCTGCATCTTCAGAACCACCCCAGCGAAGTTTTACAGGGAGCTGGCACGCATCACCCTTAGAAATCTTCTGACTAAAGAACGGCTTATGAAGCTGCTTGCGGTACATTCCCATAATAGGCTGCTCAATACCAACTTCGCTGTTATTAGGATCTGTGATTTCCATACCAAGGCGGCCATCATCACGGAACTGATAGAAGGTAAATGCACTAAGCCAATGCTCCTTATCTTTCTGAAGCAAATCCATAAATTCCTTCATCATATTTGACTGAACATAAGGACCTGCAACATCACCATCTGCATTCAGTTCGCTCAAAACCATTGGCTTATCCTGCCCTGTGATTTCGCGAAGACGCTTCAAAGTCATCTTACATTTTTCATAAACTTCTTTTACGCTATAGCGCGCATAGTTAAAGGTATCTTTTGAAACAACGTCATTAGGCCAGCCCCAGTGAAGCGAAAGGTAATTATCACCAGACCAGATATCTGCAGCCTTGTGAGCCTCGAGGAATATGTCTTCCATCTCGAGCTTACCAGTTGATTTCTGCCACATACCGGCACACAAAATCATTTTTACGTTTGGAGCATATTTGTGCATAACCTTGCAGGTCATAACAAAGAAATCTGCAATTTCCTGATAGGTTGCACGACGTGTATAACAGAACCAGTCGCCAGTACATTCATGATTTACACGAATCAAAAGGCGGCCATAAGGTCTTAAATCCTTAGCGAGTAAAATAATATCTTCTTCTTTTAAGTGAGGATCAATTGTGAGGGTAAGAACAACATCCATTCCATGGCGGCGGATTTCTTTCATAAAATTGAAAGGCTCACCATCGCGCAAGCCTTCGCGGCCACCACGGTATGGAAAATAATTTTCGTATGGAGAATCCCAGGCTCCTGCCGATTCACGTCCTAAATCAATTTCGCAGGCACGAGTTGGCCATTCCTTATCATTAGGATAATAAGTATACATCAGGCTGATTCCACGATGAACTTTTTTAAGTTTCTGCAGAATATAATCCTGATTCACATAAAGACCGCGTTCGCTGCCGTCGCCCATATCCAAAGCACATTTTGCTGGAGATAAAATAACCTTATTCATATCTCCATTATACAATCAAAACTATTTAAAGATATAGGGAAAAAACTAGATAGTCTTATAAATCACGCCACCGCCAAGAATCACACCATCGCCATAAAGCACGGCAGACTGACCAGGCGCAACAGCACGCTGAGGCTCCGCAAAAGTAATCTTCCAAGGCTGACCACGATATTCAGTTTTATCATCTTCTGATGGAATATATTTTTCAATGTGAGCTTTAGCAGGTTTACTAGCCAGGCGGATTTTTACCATTACATCAAAACCTTCGGTCGGCTCAACATTTCCCGGCCACACAAAATCATCTGCAATCAGTCCGTTAGAATTCAAAGCCGAATTTGGAGCTAGAACAACCACATTATTCTTAGCATCAATTGAATGAACATAAACCGGATAGTTTACAGCAACCCCAAGACCACGACGCTGACCAACAGTGTAATGCTCAATTCCGCGGTGCTTTCCAAGAACATGACCATCAAGGTCAATAATATCACCAGGAATAGAAGGCTTATCCGCAAAGAGGATATCAAAATATTCTTCACCAACAAAATCCTGACTTTCTTCACGATTAGCAGCTTCAAGATTTGCCTGTCTTGCAAGTTCAAAAACTTCACTTTTTTTCATTGTTGCAAGAGGGAAACGAACCTTTTCAAGAGTAGTTGAAGGAACACGATAAAGGAAGTATGTCTGATCTTTAGAAACATCCATAGCTGTGGCAATCATACAAGGACGTTCGCTACTTCCAAAAACACCAGTTTCCGGACGAACAATCTTTGCATAGTGACCAGTACAGAAATAATCATATTTGATATTTAATTTTTCAAGACCTGCCAAAAGCGCACCAAACTTAATCAGCATATTACAACGGATACAAGGATTAGGTGTACGGCCACTGCGATATTCACTCTTAAAATATTCAAGAATCTCGCGCTTATAAGTTTCTTTCACATCAATAACATGATATTCCATTCCGTGTGCTTCACAGAAACGACGGCATTCTTCAATATTCTCTTCTTCACCAGGTCCAAAACAAGCTTCACGAGTCTTTGTACCAGTATTGATTTCAGGAAGACTTCCATCCCACAAAGACATAGTTGCGCCAATAACCTTACAACCCTTCTGCAAAAGCATTAAACAAGTAAGCGTTGAATCTACTCCACCAGACATTCCGACAACAACAGTGTCGCCAGCCTCCGGCATTTTCTGCATCTCATAATTCATATTGCCTACTATAACACAAGGTTGAAGGTTAGAAAAGATGTAGAAGAATTCAAAAAAATTTGATTTTTTCATTTATTTAAGTAAATTACTTCATAAAATCGTAAAAGTGAGACCATATTATATATAGAAAATCTTTCTATATATAATATGGAGTAGTTAATATGTCTAAAAAAATTGAAGACCTTACATTTATTGATGACGGAATGTTTCAAGCAGTTATGCATGAGCCTGGGATCAGTGAAAAAGTAGTTGAAAATTTATTACATGTAAAAGTTAAAAAGATTATTTATCCGGAGCTAGAAAAGCCAATTAAACCTTTTTATACAACAAAGGGTGTAAGGCTTGATGTTTATCTCAAAGATGAAGATAAAATTATTGATGTAGAACTACAAACCTACAAGCAGGATGCAATCGGAAAACGTACCCGCTATTATCAAAGCATGATTGATATCGACAGCCTTATGAAAGGACAGGATTATTCTGAATTGCTGGACAGTTATGTTTTATTTATCTGCAACTATGACCCATTTGAAAAAGATAAAGATATTGGCTTTGGATTACCCTGCTACACATTCAAAAATACATGTGTAGAAAATACAGCAGTATCTTTAGATGACAAATCAATTAAAGTGATTTATAATGCAAGTGCATATAAGGCAGTAGAAGATAAGGAAGTTCGCGATTTCCTTCATTTTGTTATGACAAATGATCCGGGCGAAAATGATTTTAACAAGCTATTATCTGATACTGTTGAACGACTAAAAGACAATGATAAATTCAGGAGTGATTACGCCGCTATGAATTTGCATGATAGAGACATTAAAAAAGCCGCAAAAGAAGAAGGCGCAAAACAGAAAGCTATTGAAGATGCTAAAGCATTCCTCCAGGAAAATATAGCTCCTGAAACAATTGCCAAATGTGTTAAACTTCCGCTCGAAACTGTTTTGGAACTGCAGAAAGAAGTTGTAGCACAGGCATAGCGTTAAAAAAATAGGATTGCCATTTAAGAGAAGCCTCTTATCTGACAATCCTACGGGTGTCGCTTAGTTATTTATTACTGTACTGAACAATTATCTTTTGTTGCGTTTGATGTTCCAATTTCTTCAACTGAACCGTCTGTTTTCTTAACTTTTACAGACTTAATTTTTGCAGTTGCAGTTGCATCATTCTCAGCAGCTAATATTACTTTAGTAACTTTTGTATCTCCATTCTTTCCCTTCATTACAGCTAATGCATCTGCAATTACAACAGTTTTTGAGGTAGTAGTTATTGAACCACTATAATACATTTCACCATATTTTTGATTTTCAGAACTTGTAACATCACCTTCACAGCAGAACTGAACTTTAGTTGGAACTTCTGCAAAATCAATTGTAAATTCTGCCCAATCATCTTCAGCAGCCCATATCAATTTTCCGTAAACATTACTGTATGTTACAGTTTGAATTACTGCATCTGATCCTGACTTTCCTCCTGTAGGGTCATCACCTGCTCCACCACCACAAGATACAAATGCCATAGCTGCAACCATTGCGAGTGCACTCAAAAGTACTTTAATTTTTTTCATTTTTATAATCCTCCTAAATGAAAACATATTTAATTTATATTTTAATTATTTGTCCATTCCCGAAATTTTTCCACAAAAAACGAAGATTTTGCTACCAAGTTAGGTAAACTACCTTAACTAGTTAAACGTTTTACACAATTTAATTGTACACCATAGGGTATTTCCCCTACGAAATTTTTTGTTATTTTTAAATTTCCTTTTTCTGAATTTCAATGTTAAAATGTAATTAATCCAAAATTGATAGAGGGTAATTTATGGCAATGAGACTTGTAACACGTTCCGATTTTGACGGACTGGCTTGTGGTGCACTGCTGCTGGAAGCCGGCATTATTGACCACTGGAAATTCGCACATCCAAAAGATTTACAGGACGGGCTCGTACCAATCGACAGCAACGACTGTCTTGCAAACGTTCCATTTGTTGAAGGTTGTGGTCTTTGGTTTGATCATCATTCCAGCGAATTTGAACGAAATCAGCTTGAAGGAAAATACAAGGGAGAAAGCCGCATTACCCCTTCTTGTGCACGAATCATTTATGAATATTACGGTGGCAAAGAAAAGTTCCCTAACTTTGATGATATTATGGTTGCCGTAGATAAAGTCGATTCAGGAAATCTTACAATCGACGAAATCCAGAATCCTAAGGGTTGGATTCTTGTTGGATTTTTGATGGATCCTCGTACAGGTCTTGGCCGCTGGCGGGAATTCACAGTTTCAAATTATCAGCTGATGGAAAAACTGATGGTAGCCTGCCGCGATAAATCAACTGATGAAATTCTTTCAATGCCGGATGTAAAGGAACGAATTGAAGTTTACAACGAGCAGACAGAAAAATTTAAAGAAATGGTAAAAGCCCACACAGTTGTTGAAGGCAATCTTATCATTTCTGATTTGCGTGGAGTTGATCCAATTTATACTGGTAACCGCTTTATGATTTACTCTATGTATCCGGAACAGAATATTTCTGCATGGATTGTTAGCGGACGCGGTGGACAGGGTTGTTCTGCGGCAGTCGGCTATAGCATTCTGAATAAGACCAGCAAGGTAAATGTCGGCAGCCTCATGCTCAAGTACGGCGGCGGCGGCCACGAAAAAGTTGGAACCTGCCAATTCACAAATGAGAACATGGCAACCGACCTTCCAAAGATGCTTGAAGAGTTGAAAGGTTTGGCAAACGCATAGAAAACTGATATTATATATAACTGTCTGATATATCTGTCATGCTGAACTTGTTTCAGCATCTAGTTTAGAATAGATTCCGAAACAAGTTCGGAATGACGATATTTAAATCAGGCAGTTTTTTTTTGGGTGGGAACATGAAAAATAAAGTATTTCTCGAAGGTATGCGAGACGGCCTTCCTATTGGTTTTGGCTATTTCGCTGTAGCCTTTTCTCTTGGCATTGTTGCACGCAATGCAGGCCTTACTCCATTTCAAGGATTTATCGCAAGTTTTTTCTGTGTAGCTTCTGCAGGTGAATATGCACTTTTTACTTCTATTCAGGCAGCAGCAAGCTTTCTTGAAATCGCATTAATTACTCTCGTTGTAAATGCCCGCTATCTTCTTATGAGCACAGCACTTACACAGCGTTTTGATTCTCGTACACCACTTATTCATCGCTTCATTATTGGCTTTGGAGTAACAGATGAAATCTTTGGAATTACTATTGCCCGTCAGGGCCCGATAAATCCAATTTATAATTATGGGGCTTTGCTGGTTGCAATTCCTCTCTGGAGCCTTGGTACTTCACTCGGAATTATTGCAGGTAACTTTTTGCCAGCCCGAGTTGTAAGTGCACTCTCTGTTGCTTTGTACGGAATGTTCCTTGCAATCATTGTTCCTCCAGCAAAAAAGAATCTCGTAATTATGATTTCCGTTTTGATCAGTTTTGCTGCAAGTTATGCTTGTACAAAACTACCGTTAGTTAGTAATCTTTCAGGCGGAACTAGAACAATTATTCTTACAGTTTTGATTTCCAGCATAGTTGCAATCATCAAACCAATCCCAGAATCAGAAGAGGAGGAAAACAAATAATGACAGCTTATACCTACGGCGCAATCTTTACAGCTTTTGCTGTTTCATATTTGATTCGAGTTTTGCCTCTTACTTTAATCCGTAAACCAATTAAGAACCGCTTTATAAAATCATTTCTTTACTATGTTCCGTACATCACTCTCGCAGTAATGACATTCCCGGCAATTGTTGATGCTACACAGTCTCCAATCGCAGGAATCATTGCACTTGTTGTAGGCATCGCACTTTCATATTTTGGAGCTGGCCTCTTCCCGGTAGCCTGCGCCTGCTGTGCAGTTGTATTTGCGGCCGAGTTCTTTTTGGTGTAAAATTATTTATTCTCTTTTTAAGGAAAATCTATGAAGAATATTTTGTGTTCAGGAAATGTTTCTGTAGACATTAAGGCTTATTCTGCCGAAGTTGATGACACCGAAGCATACCGCGAAGGTTCTATCGAGCTTGTTCCAGGTGGAGTTGGCCGCGGAATGGCAATCAATCTTAAGCACCTTGGATTTAATACATTTATTCATTCTGTTGTAGGAAAAGATATTTTTGGTGAATATCTTAGAAAAGGACTTGAAGAAGAAGGCATAAGAACTGATTTGCTCAACGAAAGTCCTGAACGCAAAACTGCACTTTTTTCTGTTATGGCAAGTCGTGGAAAAAGTGCAACCTGTGTTTATTCAACACAAGTTTTAAAAGAAATTGTTTTTGATAAACAGGTGGAAAAGTTAATTAAAGAAAACAATATTTCAACTTTTGTAATGGATTCAAATTTATCAGAAGAAACTCTGGAAGGTTTTTATAATTATAAAAAATCACATCCGGAAATTTTTGTTTTCCAGAATGCGACAGCTCCAGACATTGCGCGCAAAACCATGAAGTATGCACCATTGATTGATTTGTTTGGCTGCAATGAATACGAGGCCGCAACAATTTTAGGCGAAAAATCTGTATTACCAGATTTAACTACCGCTGATAAGTTTCAGGCACTCGGATATAAAAACTTCATAATCACCTTTGGAGAACAGGGAGTTATGGTAAGAATTGGAAGCGAAACCTGGAATGAACCACCGTACACACCTTCACAAATTGTCGATACAATCGGTGCTGGCGATGCATTCGCATCCGGATTTTTGATGGGCTTCCTTGAAAACACTCCTGTGAAACGCTGTATTCATTACGGTCTTGCCTGTGCAAAAGAAACCCTTTTGACTCGCCAGACTGTAAGCAATAAATTATCAAAAAGCTTTTTGGAAAGTTACTAAAATGTTCGACTACTTATTTTTCGACCTCGATGGCACACTCACAGATCCGGCCTTGGGAATCACAAATTCTTTTATTCATGCATTAAAATATTTTGGAATTGAAATCCCAAGTTATGAGAAACTCTGTTCTTTTATTGGCCCGCCACTTCCAGAAACCTTTAAAACACAGTTCGGATTTTCAGAGGAAAAAGCAGCCGAAGGTGTAAAAAAATACCGCGAATACTTTGCAACAAAAGGTCTGCTTGAAAACTCTGTTTATCCAGGAATCCCTGAGCTTCTTGCATCACTAAAAGAGGCCGGAAAAAAACTTGTAGTCGCAACCTCAAAACCAGAAGAATATTCAGTAAAAATCATAGAGCATTTTGGTCTGAGCAAATATTTTGAAAATGTCTGCGGCAGCCTGATGGACGAAAGCCGCAGTAAAAAAGACCAGGTTATTGAATACGCAATTGAGCGTAATCATATATCAGATAAATCAAAAATCCTTATGATTGGCGACCGCAAGCACGACATTCTGGGCGCAAAAAAAGTCGGCCTCAAATCCTGTGGAGTCCTCTTTGGCTATGGAAGCCTCGAAGAACTCCAGACAGCAGGTGCCGACTTTATTGCAGAAAATGTTTCACGTTTAGACACAATATGCAACACTACCGAACGATAGTTAGTTTACTAACCTTGATATTTCTTATATCATGTTCAAAAAGGAATCAAAAAATGAATGAAACAACTCCAACCACAGAAAGCAATTTCACAATGAAAACTGCATCATCTTATATAATCCCAGCGGACTTTCCAGATCCCGATATTATCAGAGTAGATGACACATATTACATGGTCAGCACAACAATGCACTTTATGCCAGGCTGTGTAATCTTGCGCTCACATAATCTTGTAGATTGGGAACACGCAGCTTATGTTTACGACGAGCTCGAACCAACAGAAAAAGAGACCCTTGCCGACAACAAAGGTGCATACGGAAAAGGAATGTGGGCTGCGAGCCTTCGATACCATAACGGCAAATTCTATATCAGTTTTGTTGCAAATGACACAGGAAAGACCTATTTGTTCACATCAGAGAAAATTGAAGGTCCATGGCAGCGTTCAGAAATAAAAGGCTTTTATCATGATATGTCGCTGCTTTTTGATGATGATGGACGAGTTTACTGTGTAAGCGGAAACATGAATATTTCACTCACAGAAATGGAACCGGATCTGTCTGGACCAAAGGCTGGAGGAATAAACAAGGTTATTATCCGCGATGATCCTGAAAGAGTCGGACTTGGATACGAAGGAAGCCATTTTTACAAAATTAACGGTAAATACTACATTTTCTTTATTCATATGCCAAAAGGCAAAATGCGTACAGAAGCCTGCTATGTTTCTGACAAAATTGACGGACCATATACTGGAAAAGATGTTTTTTGCTCAGATTTAGCAAACTGGAACAGCGGAACAGCTCAAGGTGGAATTGTGCAGGCTCCAAACGGAAACTGGTACTCAATTGTGTTCCAGGATCACGGAGCATTGGGAAGAATCCCGGTTTTAGTGCCTGTAAAGTTTGTTGATGATTTCCCGGTATTCGGAGCAGCAGGATTTGCCCCAAGACAAGTTAATGTTCCAGATTTACGTCCGGATTATAAATACGCACCACTTTACAGCAATGACTTTACAAATCCAGCCTGGCAGTGGAATCATATTCCAGATAAAGAGCTGATTTCCCTGACTTCTGATACTTTCACCGTAACTACTGATAAAATCTGCATAAATCCTGTTCAAGCAGCAAATACACTTACTCAGAGAACCTTTACAGAACATTGTGCCGGAACAATTGAAATAGATGCATCAGAAATCAACGAAGGTGATATTGCAGGACTTTGCGCACTCGAAGGTGAATACGGATTTATCGGAATCACCAAAAAAGATGGAAAATATAAGTTGATTGCTGCAGAACATAAAATTGATTATCTTCCGTGGGCAATGGGTGTTTTTGATGATAAATTGCCGGATATTATTGCAGAAAAAGACATTTCTTCCCCAAAACTCAAATTAAAGGCAACTTTCAATCTGGAACATAATAAAGAGAATGTACAGTTTGCTTTTGCAGATAATCTGAATGATTCAGCTGATTTTGAAGATTTCGGCGCACCTGTAAAACTTAGATATACTCTAGATCAGTTCGTAGGCGTACGATTTGCATTATTCTGTTATTCAACTGAAAAATCAGGTGGAAAAGCTACATTTAAGGATTTCAAAATTGAATTACTCTAAAGCAACTAAAGAACAGACAAAAGATGTATTCTCGGTATTCTCTGCAGCCGTAAATCATATGGAACAGCAGGGAATTCACCAATGGGATGAAATATATCCGGATTTGCCAACAATCACAGAAGATATTGCTAAAAATCAGATGTATATCGGAATGATTGATAATAATATCGCAGTTTGCTTTGTTTTAAGCGAAGAATACGATGAAGAATACAAAAACGGCAAATGGCAATGGCCTGATTCAAAGTTTTGTGTAATTCATAGATTATGTGTGAATCCACGGTTCCAGAATAAGGGAATTGCCACACAAACCATGGAATATATCGAAAAAGTGTGCAAAGAAGCAGGATATGATTCTATCCGCCTGGATTGCTTTACACAAAATCCATATTCCAGAAAACTTTATGAAAAAGCCGGATATTCAGTTGTTGGCTACGCAGACTGGCGAAAAGGCCGGTTTGAATTACGGGAAAAATACATAAAATAGTTTGCTTCGTCGCCTACGGCTCCTCGCAATGACGAGGAAATCTGAAAAATCTTTCATTTCTGAATAAAAACCTGTCATTTCTGCAAATACACCCATCACCCCTAAAGAAACCTATGTCATTCCCGCGCTTGACGCGGGAATCTGTACATTTCAACAAAATTTTAAATAAATCTATCTTATTAATCAAATATTAATAAAAACAAATAAAAGCAATCTTGAAAAACAATAAAAATGTTTAAAATTAAAATTATTAATACAATAACAAAAAAACATCTTATTCAGTAATAACCTATTGAATAATCCTCAAAACAATTAAATCATTAAGTTTTTATATAAAAAACGACATTTAAGCAAATATTTAATAAACAGCTAGATATCCCTTAATAGAACGTGTCATTTTCTTAATAAAATAAACTTTTTATATAAATACATATAACAAACCAAAATATCCTATAATTTCATTAACAAACGGTCGTAATGTTTTAAAGTTAACGACCAGTTATTAGTTTTTAAAGTTAACAACCGTTTGTCAGTTTAAAATCTGTTTCACGTGGAACATATAGAATTATTCGTCATTGAGATTTATAAAGCGAAGTAATCCATTACATAAATGTTTCACATGAAACATAGGGAGCGACGGCTTTTAGCGAATCTCCGAGCAGCTGTGCTGCGAAGGTTATATACATATATTTTAATATTGCAATTGTTTCACATGAAACATAAGATATTTTATTTTCTTATCCAAAACCGTCATCCTGAACTTGTTTCAGGATCTTGTTATATAGATTTCAGAAATAATCATCCTATGTTCCACGTGAAACAAAACCTTTTTTTTCTTATCTATATGAAAATACTAATAACTTTAAACATTTTCAGACAAATTTATTTATATTATACAATTTCATTCAACCTATATCTTTTATATGGAGATAATCTAATTTCACTTTAATCCTCTTTTTAATTGTGAAAAAACTAAAATACAATTGTTTCACATGAAACATAATTTATATTTTCATTACCCCTACCCTACTCTATAATGTTTCACATGAAACATCTGAGAATAAGTAGTTCATAGATTTATAAACATAATAAGTGATACTGCGTGATATGACAAAAATAATCCGGTGAAATATTATTAACAAGTTTCCAAGCTGCCATGCTGCGAAGATTCCAAATGAGACTAATTGATATTATCTATTTATTGTTTCATGTGAAACATTCTTTATAATAACTCTGTATTATCCTCTATCTTCAGAATCCTGATAATTTACTCTATTATAAATATTCTGAAATTGGAGAGTATTATTTTCCAGCTACGTAGATTCAGAAGAGATATCAACAACTCCCCTACCCTACTCCGTATGTTCCACGTGAAACATCATCTGGATTTTTTCGTGTTTAAGCTAATCCCCAACATCCACAAAGTTATCCACATTTTTATCCACAATTGTGGATAACTTGTAGATTGTGTGGATAACTAATTCTGGTTAGTTTCACGTGGAACAAAAACAAAAAAGGCCGACCGAATTAATCGGTCAGCCTTTTGCCTGATGTATAAAAATATGTAATCACCCTAGAACTAATTACTTTAATAAATAGCTCGTACCCTTGTTTCAATTATTAAACAAAATTTTTATTTTGTCAATAATTATTTTTACTTTTCTAACTAACGATTGTTAGGTATTTTTACTAACTGTCGTTAGTTATCTACTATTAGTGTCATTCCGAACTTGTTTCGGAATCTATCTACTAAATATAGATCCTGAAACAAGTTCAGGATGACGATTCTTAGTCTTCTCCGCTGTCAGCCTGAACCTTGTCCAAACCAACAATGAAGTCTGGCTCAGTAACACGAACTACGTTTACACCAGAAGCTCCTGTTCCCTGCTCCTTAATATCTGTTGCCTTAAATCGCAGTGTCTTTCCCTGGCTTGTCATGCAGACAACTTCGTCTTTATCTTTAACGTTGATAGCGCCGATGATTTCACCCTTAGATTCAGTGTTACCGAAGATTCTCTGTCCGCCTGTTCCACGTCCGTGAACAGAATACAGGTCGAAAGAAATTCTCTTTCCTACACCCTTCTCTGTAAGCAAAATCATGTTTGCATCTTTTTCAACTTTTACGGCTGCAGCAATCTCATCGCCTTCTGAAAGCTTCATTCCCTTAATACCGCAGCTTGCGCGTCCCATAAGACGAACTGAATCTTCTGTGATACGGAGTGCCTTACCACGGCGAGAAATCAACATAACCTCACAATCACCTGTTGTAGGAATTGCACTAATCAGCTTATCGTTATCATTAAGCTTAATTCCGATGATACCGCGGGTCTTAGCATTCTGGAACTCTGTAGAGCGAACCTTCTTTACAATACCCTGAGCAGTTGTCATAAAGAGGAAGAGATCATCTGAGAATTCCTTGAGTGAAACTACTGTTGTAATTTCCTCATCCGGGCCAACCTGAAGAAGTCCCTTGATATGAGCACCACGGGCAGCCTTTTCACTTTCCGGAATCTCATGAATCTTCATCCAGTAAGCTCGTCCCAAGTTAGTTATGAATAACAAGATTTCCTTTGTAGAACCAATAAAGAGCTGATTTACGTAGTCATCATCAAGAAGGTTTGTACCGTTACTTCCGGTTCCTCCCCTACCCTGCTTTTTATACTTATCAGCCGGAACACGCTTGATGTAACCCATGCGGGAAATCATAACAACCATGTCCTCATCTTTAATCATATCTTCAACATTAATCTGTTCAACTTCGCTTGCTACAATTTCTGTACGGCGGTCATCACCATACTTTTCTGCAAGACCGCGTGTCTCGTCCTTAATAAGATTAAGAATCTTGTTGTGGTCTGCAAGAAGGCCTTCCAGGTAATCAATAAGAGCCTGAAGCTCTTTAATCTCTTTTTGAAGATCTTCAATAAGCAAATGAGTAAGGCGCTTAAGCTGCATATCAACAATTGCCTGTGCCTGCTCATCATCAAAATTGAAGCGCTTTTCAAGCTTAAGCTTTGCATCCTCAGTATTTTCAGAAGACTTGATAATCTGGATAACTTCATCAATGTTATTGATTGCAGTGATGAGAGCTTCCAAAATATGCATTCTGTGTTTTGCAACTTTAAGGTCGTAAATTGTACGGCGTGTAATAACTTCGTCGCGGTGATTTACAAAGTGCTGAATCAACTGCTTCAAAGTCAAAACTTCCGGCTTCAAATAAGTTGCCGGTAATGTAAGCATGCCTGGTTCATCATAGCGAGGAGCAGCTCCTTCTTTTATCTGAGGAACAAGGGCAAGATTTATTACACCAAAGTTAGACTGCAAATCTGTCTTTGCAAAAAGCTGATTCAAAACGATTTTTGTGATAGCGCCTTTTTTCAAATCAACTACAAGACGCATACCTGAACGGTCAGAAGATTCATCGTTAGCATTAACTACACCGTCAATCTGCTTATCACGAACAAGCTCTTTAATGCGACGGATAATGTTTGTTGTATTTACGCCGTAAGGAACTTCTGTAAATACGATAGATTCCTTACCGCGTTTATCTGTTTCAATTGTAAACTTAGAACGGATAACGATTTTACCGCGTCCTGTTGTGTAAGCTTTTTTGATTCCTGCTGTGCCGTAAATTATACCGCCGGTCGGGAAATCCGGACCTTTGATATAGTGCATCAGTTCTTCAATTGTGATTTCCTGATTATCGATATAAGCACAGATTGCATCGGCTACTTCACGAAGGTTGTGGGTAGGCATATTTGTTGCCATACCAACGGCAATACCAGTTGTACCGTTACAAAGAAGGAATGGGAACTTTGAAGGAAGAACTGCAGGCTCGTCGCAGGTATCATCAAAGTTGCGTATCATGTCTACAGTATTTTTATTGATGTCGCTGGTCATCTCTTCGGTGATCTTTGACATCTTAGCCTCGGTATATCGGTAAGCAGCCGGAGGGTCACCGGCAATTGTACCAAAGTTTCCCTGAGGAGTTACTGTTGTATAACGTTGTGCAAAATCCTGTCCAAGACGAACAAGAGCATCGTATACAGAAGCATCTCCGTGTGGATGGTAGTGTCCCAAAACTTCACCAACGATGGTAGCACATTTTTTTGTTTTTCCACCGCTTGCAAGATGAAGGGTATCCATGGCGTACATAATACGTCTGTGAACAGGTTTAAGACCATCACGAACATCCGGCAAAGCGCGCTGTACAATTACAGACATTGAGTAGTCAATATAGGCCTGTTTAACCTCATCCTCAATCGGAATTTTAATGAGAGAGCCACCTTCGGCTGTTTTGATTTCTTCCATCGTCGTCTCCAATGAAGTTACAATAATAATTGTACTATTATAGCATTTTTTGGAGATTTAGTCTTTAACTGTCGTAACTAATACTTGGTAGTTTTATGTCATTCCGAACTTGTTTCGGAATCTTTATCTATAGATGCTGAAACAAGTTCAGCATGACAGTTTGTTTCCTTAGAATTGATAACCGCAATCTGAAAATCGTCTTCATAAATGATTTCGCCGGGGATTTCTTCTGTTTCAGATTTATAAAGCTGGATACCATACTTACTGCACATCTGGCGGTAAAAAGTCAACTGATTACAGATATCCCTACCCTGCTCTGTGTCTTTGAACCAGGTAATTGCATGATCCGGATTTCCATCTTTATAGAATGGAGGAACAGGTAAAACTTTTTCAAAATATTCACGCTGCTTCCAGTATTCTGAACTTTCTTCTTCTGTGAGAATTTTTGCATCTACGAGTTTTCCAACTGTAGTGAAAATACCTCGAGGTTGTTTTGTGAGCCAGGCTATATCAGAAGTATGTACACGGAAATATTTCATAAAGAAAAATTATCATATGAAATTTAATAATTCAATAAAGAAGTTCTTTAATTACATTTTTTCTACAGATATTTGATCAATAAAATCAAAATCACTATCTGCAGTTATTAAAGTCAAATCTGCAGCATGACAGGTAGCCGCAATCCAAATATCATTTTCTGGAATAGGTTTACCTTTTGCTTTTAAGGAAGCTTTTATTTTTCCATAACTTTTTGCAACTTCTAAATCTGGATAAAGAACTTTCATTTGTTCACAAAAACAAAAATAATTGTCACGATTAAAATCTGATTTTTTAGAAAGCTCTGCTCCATACATCAATTCACCAACTGAAATTGAAGAAATATACAGATTTTCTATATCATCAAAAAGAGAAAAGAGTTCTGTCTCGCCTTTGAAAAAACGAATAATTACATTTGTATCTACAAGTTTACCATTCATTTTCATCAACCTTGCGACATTCAGACAATGCAGCTTCCATTTGATTGGCTTCATCTTTATCAATACTTCCAAAAAAATCTTTTATTGATTTCTGGTTTGAAAGGCTTGCACGTAAAACAAGATTTTCATATTCATCAATCGGAAGAACAACTGCCTGCATTTCATTATTACGGATAATTGCAATTTTATTGAGTTTTCGATTTGTCAATTCCGTCAAGAAGTTTGAAAACTGACGGACAAGTTGAGTTGCAGATACAATTTCTTTTTTTTCAAATGCCATCATAAAATCACCTCTTATGTATTATTATACATATTATTTTATGTATGGCAAGAAATTAAAAAACTTTACGATAAAGCTTTGCTTTGAACGTTTCGCTGCCATCAAGCTTTGTGTATTCTGCATCATGGTAGTATGACATTCCTAACTTTTCCATAACGCGACGTGAACCGTAGTTGTCTACACAGAATTCACCATCAATAATTTTGATGTCATATTTGTTGCGGCCATATTCAATGATTTTTGACATGGCTTCAACGGCCAGACCTTTTTTCCAGTAATCGCAGGCAAGGTTATATCCTATGCGCCAGGTGTCTATATCTTCATGATAATACATTCCACCACTACCGATGAGTTCGCCTGTTTCTTTATATACAAATCCGTAATCAATGTTTTTTTCATTTGTATAAAGATTTTCCAGCCACTCACGGCCATCTTCAGGAGATTTATACAAAGGATAGATCATGTATTTATTTACACGTGGATCACCTGTCCATTTGAAAACTGCATGAAGGTCATTAATTGTAAGAGGTCGTAAAATGAGTCGTTCGGTTTCTAAAACTGGTGGTAAATATTTTGGCATAATAAACTTCCTTATTCAGAAAGTTTATTTGATTTTGATTTGTTAAACAATAAAGATGTTCTTTAATAAATCATAATTCCTTTTTCTAAATCAGAAAAATCTTTCCATAAATCAAAAATGTCTAAAGCTCTGTCTTGAGTTCCATCTGAAACTACTACAATATGCTTGTCATTTTTATGATCAAAGGTATTTGCCCAACCTCTAATCCATTGCTTATCACTGGATTTTTTTACATCAATTCCAATGACACCTTTATCACCATAGATTTTTTTAAGTGTCTCTAAATTATATTTTATCTGACAACTTTTTCCAGGTTCAATTTCAACATCATTTGATAAACTAAGAACTTTTGAAAATTTTTCATCATTAAATATAAGATTTGCTGCTGTAATTTTATCACTCGAATTATTTACAATTTCATAAATGAAATCATAATTGTCGTTTGTAATATAATTATTCAAATCCAGCGGATCATTATTTAATGCAAGAACTTTAGTTCCATCATTAATTTTTATAATTGAAAAATCACCGTTATCTAAAAGTTCTTGAATTGTATCTTTACAACTGCAAGTAAAAAGATTTGAAACTCTACTTGAATTATTAGATTCATTTATATAAAAAACTCTTAAATCAAAAACACTTTTATATTCATCTGTGGTTTCTGTTATCAAATATGACAGGTAATTTCTTTTTTCATATTCAACATTAAATTCACTTATTTCAAATTTATTTTTACTTTTAAATGATGGATTAAATACCTGGCCGCCTTCCTGTGAATCATTTTTTACAACAACACGAAAACGATTATATTTCATTCCCCTATTGATGTTTTGCCACCAATGCCAGTTCTTTTCAAAACAATTGATTCCTATAGAATATTTTTTACTGAAATCTTTAATCAATAAATCTGAATTTAGTTTAAATGTAACACATTCACCTGCATCAACTAAAATAACAGAAGTCGTAACAAGAGGATCATAGTAATTTATTAATTTAGTAGTTTCAGCTATAAAACCTTCAAGCTTTAAGGGTTTATTAGATTGATTTATAAATTCGAAAATGAAATTACAGTCTTTGTCTGAAGTTGAGTAATATTTACTAATATAATCTGATGTGTAATCAATATCCTGAGGAATAGATTTACAACCAATAAATAAACTAACGAATGTTAGTACAATACAATTTATAATTAACTTTTTCATATACTTTTTTAATAGATGCTGAAACAAGTTCAGCATGACAATAATATTTTAGATATCCAGATTTGCGTAACTTGAATTTTCTTCGATGAACTTGCGACGTGGTTCTACTTCTTCACCCATACATACAGAGAAAATCTTGTCTGCTGCCATTGCATCTGGAATTGTTACTACACGCATCTTACGGTGAGCAGGATCCATTGTTGTTTCCCAAAGCTGTTTACCATCCATTTCACCAAGACCTTTGTAACGCTGTACATCAGCTTTATCTCGCTGGTCGCCAAGAGCTTCGAGTGCTGCATCACGTTCTGCATCGCTGTAACAATAAACTGGTTCTTTCTTTCCAAGCTGTACGCGGAACAGCGGAGGCATAGCAAGGTATACATATCCCTGTTCAATAATCTGTGGCATATAGCGGAAGAAGAATGTCAAAAGCAATGTACGAATATGTGAACCATCGACATCGGCATCGGCCATGATGATGATTTTATGATAACGGAGTTTTTCAATGTTGAAGTCTTTTCCAAAGCCTGCACCAAGTGAAGCAATAACTGGTTCAAGCTTATCATTGTTCATAACTTTTTCAGGACGAACTTTTTCAACGTTGAGCATCTTTCCCCAGAGAGGAAGAATTGCCTGAGTCTTAGGATCGCGGCCCTTCTTTGCAGAACCACCCGCAGAGTCTCCCTCGACTATGTATACTTCGCAAAGTTCAGGATTTTTCATTGAACAGTCAGACAATTTTTCAGGTAATCCAAAACCATCGCTCATTGTCTTTTTGCGCATATTGTCTTTTGCCTTGCGGGCTGCAATACGAGCCTTAGCTTCATCAATTGCCTTTTTAAGAATTGCTTCAAGTGTAGCAGGATTCTGTTCAAAATAAACTGTAAGCTTTTCTTTTACAATCTGATCTACGATTGTGCGGACTTCTGTGTTACCAAGTTTTTCCTTTGTCTGACCTTCGAACTCAGGCTCCGGAACTTTCATGGAAATTACTGCAGTAAGACCGCTGCTCAAATCTTCGTAAGTAAGCTTTTCATCTTTATCGAGATTCTTCTTGAGCTTTTCATTGTTCTCAAAGAACTTGTTCAAAACAAATCTAACTGCCGATCGGAAGCCTTCGAGGTGAGTACCACCATCTCTTGTATTAATGTCGTTTACAAAGGTGTGGACATTTTCTGAGAATGAAGAATTGTAGTGCATTGAAATTTCAGTAACTACATCATCTCGTTCTTCACAGATATAAATTGGTTCAGCAGGAACAACTGCTTTTCCTTCATCAAGCTCTTTTACAAACTCGTTGATACCGCCTTCGAATTTCAAAACTTCTTCTTTTGGATTTTCAAGACGTTCATCGCGGAATACGATTACAACACCAGAGTTCAAGAATGCAAGCTCGCGAAGACGATCACGAAGTACATCAAAATCATAAGTTGTTGTTTCTGTAAAAATTGTTTTATCTGCCTTCCAGCGGATTGTTGTTCCGTGCTCATCTGCACCACAATCGCCGATAACTTCTACTTTTGTTTTTGGAACACCACGTTCATATTTCTGCTGATAGATGTGACCATCTCTTTTTACTGTTGCTTCAAGCCAATCTGACAAAGCGTTAACGCAGGATACACCAACACCATGCAAACCACCGGAAACTTTATATGAACCTTTATCAAACTTACCACCGGCATGAAGACGTGTAAGTACAAGCTCAAGAGCAGAAATTTTTTCAGTAGGGTGAATATCAACTGGAATACCACGTCCATTATCTACAACGCGTACAATGTCATCACGTTCAAGAGCAACGGTGATAGTATCACAAAAGCCTGCCATTGCTTCATCGATTGAGTTATCTACTGTTTCATAAACAAGATGATGAAGTCCACGTGGACCTGTTGAACCAATATACATACCAGGTCGCTTACGAACTGCTTCAAGTCCTTTTAATACCTGTATGTTACTTGCACCGTATTCTGCTGACATTGCTGTTTCCTTTAATTGATATAAGTAAGTTATTTTAACTGAATTTTACTTTAAATTCAATGATTCTATAAACTAACGAAGATTAGTTATTAAATACTCTTGAATTTTGCCTATATCTCTAGGATAATAAAAATATGTCAGAAAGAATTTATGAAGAGGCTTGGGAGTACACAATGAAGGTACTCCATGATTTATACAAATCGCAAAATAAAGAAGATGAATTCAAACTCTGGTTCAATATGAACTATGAAGAAGACACAATTGATACTATCACTGTGTCTGTTGCATCTTCATTTTTAAAATTATCAATGGATAAGAAAGGTAATTTTGATATAGTTCTTAAAAAACTTAAAGAAATTACCGGTCAGAATGATATTACTCTTAAGTGTATTGTCAAAGAAGAAAAAATTTCTAAAGATGAAAATTCAGAAGAAGAAAAAAAATCTAATTCAGAAAAAATAAATAAGACAATTTCTGAAACACAAAAAGAAGAAAATAAAACTGAAATCAAAAAAACATCAAATAAAAAACATCCTCTTTTGCAGGAAGAGTATACCTTTGATACTTTTATTCCAGGTGATAATAGTAACTTTGCATACAATGCTTCTATAGCTGTTGCAAAAAAACCTGGTAAACAGTACAACCCGATTTTACTTTACGGTGGTTCAGGGTTAGGCAAGACTCACTTGATGCAGGCAATTGGAAATTATATTTATAACAATGGCGGAGAAAAATTAAAGATCTGCTATGTTCCTGCAGAAAGTTTTACAAACGAATTTACTATGTCAATTAAGGAAGGCAAGACTAACGCCTTTAAGAATAAATATCGAAATCTTGATGTTCTTCTTCTTGATGACATTCACTTTTTACAAAATAAGGAACAAACTCAGGAAGAGCTTTTTTATACATTTAATGCACTTCATGAAAAAAAAGCTCAGATGGTTTTTACTTGTGACCGTCCTATCAAAGAAATCAAAAATATGGCAATCCGTTTAGTAAGCAGACTTTCAAATGGACTTTGCATTGATTTGCAGCCACCAAGCTATGAAACACGAATTGCTATTCTTCAGAAAAAAATTGACCTGATGGAAAAAACTCTTTCTCAGGACATAATTGAATACATAGCAAAAAATATTGAAACTAACGTTCGTGATCTTGAAGCAGCTTTACATAAAGTTTTTGGTTATGCTGATTTAGTTGGAAAGACTCCTGACCTTGAAATTACAAAACATCTTTTAAAAGACGTTATGGATTCTGGCAGCACTGAATCAATCTCAGTTGATATAATCCAAAAAGTTATTGCAGATAATTATCAGATTTCTGTAGCTGATTTGAAAGGTAAAAAGCGCGATAAAAAATTTGTTGTACCACGTCAGATTGCAATTTACATTGCACGTGAACTTACCGAGATGGCTTATACTGATATTGGTAATGAGTTTGGTGGAAAAGATCATTCAACAATTATGAGTGCTTATAACAAAATTGCTGAACAGATAAAAATTGATTCTACATTGGAATCTAAAATTCAGCTTTATATAAGAGAAATTAAAGAATATAAAAAATAGTGGTGATAAAAAGTAAAAATTTGTTGCCAAGTTGTTGGTTTAAAGTGGATAAATCAACAAAAAAGGATTAAAATGTGGATATGTGGGAAAAAAGTTAATAGAACCTTGTCTTTTATTAACATTTTAAATCTTTGTAATATAAAGAAATAAATAAGTTTTCCACAGTATGCACATAGCTTACTATTACTACTACTAAAATTTAAAAAATATATAATTAATATACCGGGTGTATAAGGAGAATAAAAAAATGAAATTCACATTCGACAGAGACGCAATGATAAAAGAGATTTCAATTGCGCAGGAAATTATCACTAATAAAAGTCCTGTTTCAATTCTTTCTAATATCTTAATTATAGCCGAACATAATTCACTTAATATTAAGGCTACAGATTCAACAGTTAAATTTACAACTGTGATTCCAGTTGATATTCAGGAAGAAGGTCGTACAACAATTTTCTGTGATAAGTTTATGAGTATTCTTTCATCTTTGCCTTCTGGAGAAATTGAATTCATTCAGGAAGATATTGGTGTAACAATTAAGCCTATTGCAAAAAAAGTTAAGTTCCAGCTTAGAAGTCAGGCAAGCGATAAATTCCCTGAAGTTGGTACAAGTGAAAATGTTCCTTTCTTTGAACTTCCTTCAAAAGATTTTAAGGAAATGATTAAGGAAACAATTTTTGCAGTTTCAGATGATAGAAACAGATATTTTATGACAGGTGTTTATTTTGTAAAAAATGGAGACACACTTACAATGGTTGCTACAGATGGACGCCGTCTTTCTTGTGATAACAAAACTGGTTTCAGTGTTCCAGATTTCCAACCTGCAATTATTCCTACAAAAATTCTTGGATGTATTCTTAAGAATGCTCCAGAAGAAGGAAACATTCAGATTGCAGTTGTAGACAAATCTATTTTTGTAAAATTTGGAAATCATGAATTTTCTTCTGTTCTTATTGAAGGTCAGTTCCCTAACTATCAGAAGGTAATTCCAGAAAGTCTTACAAAATCATTTATGGTAAATAAGGCTGATCTTGATGCTGCTCTTAAACGTACAACAATCATGGTTGATAAAAAAGTAAGCAGAATTATTTTCAAGATTTCTTCTGGTGTACTTAAATTGATTTCTCCTGAATCTGATATTGGTACTGCAGATGAAGAGATTCCTTGCCGCTATGACGGTCAGGCAATTTCTATGGCTTTGAACTTTACTTATGTTACTGAACCTCTCAAAGTTATTGATTCAGAAAATGTAGTTTTTGATTTTAATATTTCTGAAGGCAGCAATGATGGTGAAGCAAATATTACAAAGGCTGTAATTATGCGCAGTGAAGCTGCTGGTGATTACATTCACGTAATCATGCCAATGAACTACTAATGCCATTCTTATATCAGACTTTTTATAATTTCCGGAATCTTAAAAATGATAAAATAGACCTTTCGAACAGAGAGGTCTATTTTGTCGGTGAAAACGGGCAGGGGAAAAGTAACATCCTCGAATCGCTTTATTATGCCTCTTACGGAATATCTTTTAGAACTCATGTTGATTCTCAAATTGTAAAAAAAGGCGAAAAAGATTTCAGCGTGAATTCTATGTTCAAAAAAAATGAAGATGATATTCAGCGCGTTTCTGTAATTTTTGAAAACAATAAAAAACGAATAGAAAAAAACGGAAAAAAAATTCAGGACAGAAAAGAACTTATTAATACAATTCCTTGTATTCTTTTTTGTCATGATGATTTAAGGTTTGCAACTGGTGAACCAGAAGCTCGCAGATTTTTTATTGATCAGTCACTTACACTTTATGATTCAACTTATATAGACGATCTTCGTAATTACAAAAAAATTTTGAAAAGTCGTAATTTGATTTTGAAAAATCATCAGTATGATATGCTCGATGTTTATGACAGTCAGCTTGTACAATACGGACTTATAATTCAAGAAAAACGTAAAAAAGCAATTTTTCTTTTTAATCAGATTTTTGGAAAAGTATTTTTTGAGATTACTGGAATAGAAGGGGTCTCAATAAATTATCATCCTTCATGGAAAGAACAAGATCTGGATGGTCAAAAAATTTTTCCTGCTTCGCAGGATATTTTAAATTTTCTCCTCACTAACAGGGAACGAGATAAGAACTTAGAAACAACTTTATCCGGCCCGCACCGCGACCGTATTGATTTTGTAAAAGATCATCATTTATTTATTCCAACTGCATCAACAGGGCAGTGTCGTTTAGTTTCACTTTTATTGAGAGTTGCACAATCAATTTATTATACCCGCGCGACCGGCCTTCGGCCGGTTCTCCTTATGGATGATGTCTTGCTGGAACTTGATCCTGATAAAAGAGCTAAATTAACAGCAATGCTTCCCGAATATGATCAGCTCTTCTGTACATTTTTGCCGGGCGAACCTTATGAACGCTATATGCATGACACCACAAAAGTGTATAAAATAAAAGATGGTGAATGGTATGAATGAAAGAATAATTTCCGCAGCCGACATCATGCTGCAGGTTGGTAATATTGGAACTTCCGAAGCAAATGAAATTTGCAGCGTGTGGAAAAAAGTTGTTTCCGGCGTTAAGTCATATAAACATGATGGTGAAGATAGTGAAAAAAGAATGCCACTTGGTGAAAGACTTGCAGGTAATACTCGTGTCATAGATTTGAAGAATGGTGTTTTGTTAGTTGAAACTGACCATCCTGGATGGATTCAATATTTAAGGATATACCAGAAATTTATTTTGACTGGTCTTAAAATGAATCTTCCTAATTTAAAAATTACAAATCTTGCTTTTAGAGTGGCTGGTGAAAAAGTAAGTTTAAGTGAAGCTTATAATCATGAACTGGCTAAGGCTCGTAAGCAGCAGGCTGAACTTTTGGAAAAACAGGAAAAGGAGCTTTCAAAATTTACGCCGGCCGCTGCAAGCAGCGGCAACAAAAATAAGTCAGAACTACCCCCTGAACTTTTAGCTAAGTTTAAAAGTATTAAAGAAAGTATAACCGCCGATGAAAATGATTCGAAATAGTGGACATGCTGATTTACCACTTCATACAGGAACAGTTCCGCGCTGGCTCGCCGACCGTATGATGGTTCTGGGAACCTTAATTACAGAATCTCTTGTTGAAAATTTTGGGCCTGATGAAGTTCTTGTTCGCTTAAGTGATCCTTTATGGTTTCAATCATTTGGTGCAGTAATGGGAATGGACTGGCATAGTTCAGGAATTACAACGAGTGTAATGTATGCACTCAAGCGTGGATTGAACCCTCGTGCAAAAGAACTTGGAATTTATGTATGTGGCGGGAGAGGGAAGTATTCCCGTCTAACTCCTGATGAACTTTTAGAAATTGCTTCTCTCGAAGGACTTAATGGAGACGAGCTTGTTCGAAACAGTAAGCTTGTTGCAAAAGTAGACAATAATGCCGTTCAAGATGGATTTCAATTATACCAGCATAATTTTGTTTTAAACCGAAATGGTAACTGGACAGTTGTTCAGCAGGGAATGAATGGTGCTGAAAAGAAAGCGAGAAGATATCATTGGTGCTCAACTAACTTACGTTCGTTTGTTGAAGAACCCCATAGTGGTGTGGTTGGCGATAATTGTGGAAAAATCTTGAATCTTACTGATACAGAAGCAAAAGGCGCAAGAAATAGTATTCTGGAAATGAGTAGGGAAGAGCCGGAACGAATGCTTCGTGAGATTGTACAGATTGGAAAACCTGCGAGTCAAATGATTTTGATGCAGGATGGAAAGTCTGTTGGAGGCATAACGGGTAATACCACAGCCTTACCAGAACAACAAGAATTATTCCCAGAGCTGCAAGAAACTAACGAACGTTCGATAGTAATGCCGTCACATCATGAAGTTCTTGAACAGGATGTAGATTTAAAACGTTTGGGAGGAGTTCTTGCGACAGCATATGAAAGTCAGCCTAAAGATTTTGAGAGCCTTATGCTTACACCAGGGCTAGGACCAAGAACCTTGCAATCGCTTGCCTTAGTTAGTGAAGTTATTTATGGAACGCCGAGCCGTTTTACTGATCCAGCGCGCTTTAGTTTTGCACACGGTGGAAAAGATGGACATCCATTTCCGGTTCCTCTTAAAATTTATGATGAATCTATTCGTGTTCTTCGGGACAGCATTGAAAAATCTAAACTGGGATATAAAGATAAATCTGATTGTATTCGCCGTCTTCATAATGTTGCTTTGAATGTAGAACAGAATTGTTCACCTGAAGTAGATTTTGATGCGGCAATAAGATATGAAAGGGAACATTCTGCTGAATGGGATGGAAAGACAGTATAAAAAAATTTGGAGGCCGATATGAAAATCTTAGTTATAAATAATTTGCTTGAAGAAAAGCATATTGAACGTATTTCTGAAACTGCAAAAGCTTTTGGAGCTGATGTTTTCTTTTATAAAAATGAAAAAGAAATTCCAGAAAGTAATTTTGATGCAGATATAATTTATGGTTTTGCTCCTTCGATTGTGAAGACTAGTAAATCACTTAAGTGGCTTTGTGTTCCTTGGGCAGGAGTAGATTCGCTTATGGTGCCGGGATATTTTGCAAATGAAGAATGTCTTCTTACAAATTCTGCCGGTGCATATGGGGTTTCGATTGCAGAACATATGATTGCAACTTCACTTATGATGATGCGTCGCCTTAATGAATTTTTTGAAGAAACTCGTGAAGGAAAATGGCTTTCTCCACGTTCACAAAAATCTTTGAAAGATTGCAGAATTACAGTTTTAGGAACTGGTGATATTGGAACAACCTTTGCAAAACGAGCCAAGGCTTTTGAACCCGCTCAAATTATTGGAGTCTGCCGAAGTGGAAAAAGCAGCGAAACTGTTTATGATAAAGTGCTGCCGGTAAGTGAGCTTGATTCTGTTTTGCCAGAAACTGATTTGCTTGCAATGAGTCTTCCTGCAACTACTGAAACAAAAGGAATTCTTTCACGTGAACGTTTGGAAAAAATGCCGGAAGGTTCTTATGTAGTAAATGTTGGCCGAGGTTCTGCAATTGATGAAGAGGCTCTTGCAGATAATCTTGATAATGGACACCTCGCAGGTGCTGCACTTGATGTTTTTCAGGTAGAACCACTTCCTGCAGACAGCCGCTTATGGAAAACAAAAAATCTTTTGATTACTCCACATGTTGCTGGAAATCTGACACTTCCTTATACAAAAGACAGAAACGTAGAAATGTTCCTTGAAGATTTGAAAAACTTTGTTGAAGGAAAAGCATTGCATTATCTGGTTAATAAGAAACTTGGATATTAAATAAAAGGTGATGGTAGAATTATGACTGGAACTTCAAAACCAAACTACAAAAAAACTTTACGTGCCTGCTATTTAGGCTTTATCACTCAGGCAATTGCTGCAAACTTTGCGCCGCTTATTTTCTTAAAGCTTCATCATGATTATCAGATTCCGCTTGGATTGATAGCCCTTATTCCAACTGCATTCTTTTTTACTCAGCTTATTGTAGATATTTTTTGTGCTAAGTTTGTTGATAAAATTGGCTATCGTGTAAGCATTGTAACTTCCGAAGTTTTTTCTGCAGTCGGGCTTATTGCGCTGGCATTTCTTCCAGATTTGCTGCCATCTGCCTTTTTGGGAATTATGATTAGCGTTGTGCTTTACGCAATTGGTAGTGGCTTGATAGAAGTTCTCTGTTCGCCGATTGTAGAAGCCTGTCCGTTTGAAAACAAAGAAAAAACAATGAGCCTTCTTCACAGCTTTTACTGCTGGGGTTGGCTCGGCGTTACTGTAATATCCAGCCTGCTTTTTACAACCTTTGGAATTGATAACTGGAAATATATTGCCTGCTTCTGGTCGCTGATTCCACTTTACAATATTTACAATTTCGCAACCTGTCCTATTGAAAAGCTTGTTGATTCTGGCAAGGGTATGACTATCCTGCAGCTTTTTAGGTCGCCTCTTTTTTGGGTAGCAGTTGTACTTATGGTTTGTTCTGGTGCCAGCGAGCTTTCTATGGCTCAGTGGGCTTCGGCCTTTGTTGAGTCTGGACTTGGCCTTTCTAAAACTGTCTGCGACCTTGCCGGACCTTGTCTCTTTGCAGTGACTATGGGAATCTGTCGTGTCTTTTACGGCAAGTTTGGAGAGAAGGTTGAACTAACAAAATTTATGATAGGTTCGGGAATACTCTGCCTTATCTGTTATATTATGGCATCTCTTTCTCATAATGCAATTGTGGCGCTGGTTGGTTGTGTGATGTGCGGATTTTCTGTAGGCATTATGTGGCCAGGAACTTTGAGCATTTCTTCCAAAAAGATTCCAACCGGTGGAACTGCTATGTTTGCACTTCTTGCAATGGCAGGAGATTTGGGCGGTTCAATTGGTCCTAGTGCGGTTGGTATGATTTCTCAGAAGGCGGGTGACAATCTTCAGCAGGGACTTTTCTTCGGCGGAATCTTTCCGGTTCTTCTGGTAGTATTTTTGATTATTTTGAAGTTCATGAAAGAAAAGGAATCAAAATGAAAATTGCAGTTTTTTGGATTTTTTGTTCCTACCTTGACCAATTCTTAAAATAAATGATATATTTTATTACTATTTTTGTATTTTAATAGAAATTTAAATTTATATGATATAAGGAGTACGTTCTATGAAAAGAACATATCAACCAAGCAAAGTAAAACGCAACAGAAAATTCGGCTTCAGAGCTCGCATGGCAACAAAAGGCGGACGCAAGGTACTCGCACGCAGACGTGCTAAGGGTCGCGCAAAGCTTTCAGTTTCTGACGAAAAGAAGAAGTACTAGTTTAAGGGATGGAAACAGACTTGATAAAAACGGGATTTTTTAAACGTGAGGAACGAATAAAGAATCCCGCTGATTTTAAAAAGCTGTTTAAGGACGGAAAAAAGATAAGTATTCCGGGTGCAAAGCTTTTCTTTTTAGAAAACAACCTTGGAATGAATCGTGTTGGTTTTCCTTTGATGCGCGGCTACGGTAACGCTGTCGAACGGAACTTATCAAAAAGGTACAGCCGTGAAGTCTATCGATTACTAAAATCACATCTGAACACCGGGTATGACATGTTATTCTTAATATATCCCGGAAATGATTCGTTCCACTCGCGATGTGATCAAATTCGTTTATTGTGTCAAAAGGCAGGATTAATTCAGGAATAAGGCTATGTTGAAATATTTGGCCGGCCGATTTATTGGTGCCATCAAAAAATTTTTCACTAAGTTTTTCTGTTTTCTAATTCGTGCTTATCAAATTTGTATTTCTCCATTGCATGGGCCAACTTGCAGGTTTACTCCCACTTGTTCTGCATATGCGCTTGAAGCAATTCAAAAATACGGGCCGGGTAAGGGCCTTTTACTTTCAATTAAACGAGTTCTCAAATGCAATCCATTTCACGAAGGCGGGTATGATCCCGTTCCGTAAAACAACCAGGCCATTGTGCCATTTCGTAGGAGAAAAAACGTGGATAAAAATACTATATGGGCGATTGTCCTTTCTACACTTGTAATTATTGCGTCTTATCTGATTTTGCCAAAATTCTTTCCAGGATTAAATCCGGCATTGGGAAGACAGGCAGCACAAACTCAGACAGAAGAAAATACTGAGCTTTCTGAACCACAGGAACTTGATCTTTCTGCAATGGAAGAAAATGCTGCTGTATTTGCTGATTCAGAAATTGCTGCAGAAGAATCTGAAGCAGACGAACAGAGCACACTTGTTGAACAGAAATATACAATCAAAACTGATAAGGTTGAAGTTGTATTTACAAACAAGGGTGGCGATATCATCAGTTATAAGCTGTTAGACCACAAAGACATGGATACAGATGACTTTGTTCAGCTTTCAGATAATGTAAACAACAAAAACAGAACCTTAGCAATTGCTTTTGGTAAATCTGATGCCAAAATTGTAGATGAAATCTTTAATACTGAAATTAACGATAAATCAATTACATTTACAAAAACAATGAACGTAAGCGGTAAGAAAACTACCCTTCGCAAAGTTTATACTTTTATGGACGGCGAATATGTTTTCAAGCTTGATGTTCTTATTCATACAGCTGATTCAACTGGTCTTGATATCGGCGGTACAGCTTACACAATCAGAACTTCACCACAGATTGGGCCACACTATGATCCAAAACAGAACCGCTACGAACGCCGCGAGTTCATTGCTTACAATGGTCAGAAGTATAAAAAGATTATGTTGAGCAACGGTCAGTTCAAGGAATATGACAAAGACTTTATCTGGAACGGAATTGCCGGAAAATACTTTGTTGAACTTATGATTCCTTCAAGCCCAGAAAAAATCAGAACAGCTTATTATTCTTCTAATGTAGAAGTTAATAACTATGCAAATGCTCAGGCAATGATTGAACGAAATGCATTTAGCGGTTCAGATATTTCTGATACTTACTATATGTACTTTGGTCCACGTAATGATAAAGATCTTAAACGTTACAACATTGCAGAAAATAACGGCTGGAATCTTGGTGGTAAAAAGGTTTCACAGGCTTTGCAGACAAGCGGTTTGTTCAACTGGATGGAAAAAATCCTTAAGGTAATTCTTGAGTTCCTTAACAAACTCATTCATAACTGGGGTGTTTCAATCATTATTATGACACTCCTTCTCCGAATTATCATGTTCCCGCTTTCAAAGAAACAGTCACTTAGTTCTCTTAAGATGCAGGAACTTCAGCCAAAGATGAAGGCTATTCAGGAAAAATACAAGAATGATCAGCAGAAGCTTCAGCAGGAAACTTCAAAGCTTTATCAGCAGGCTGGTTATAATCCGGCAAGCGGATGTCTTCCACTGTTCCTTCAGTTCTTTGTTCTTATTTCTATGTATAACCTCTTTAATAACTACTTTGAATTCCGTGGAGCTATGTTTATTCCTGGCTGGATTCCAGACCTTTCTACTGGTGATGTTGTTAAGACATTTAATTTCAACATTCCACTTCTTGGAAATCAGCTTCGTCTTTTGCCTGTAATCTATGTGGCTACTCAGTTGTTATCTGGTAAGATAACACAGTATGGTCAGGCAGGAGCTCCAGGTCAGAGCCAGGCTACAATGAAGTTTATGATGTACGGTATGCCTTTGATGTTCTTCTTCTTGTTCTACAATGCACCGTCTGGACTTCTTTTGTATTGGCTTACAAGTAACGTTTTGCAGATTTTCCAGCAGCTCATTATCAACAAGATGATGAAAGAAAAGCGAGCTGAAAAAGATGCTGGTGCAGCAAAGGTACAGAAAACTTTGCCACCAAAAGGTAAGAGAAAATAAAATAGATTCCCGGGTCAAGCCCGGGAATGACATACTAGGAGAAATAAAATGACTTACGAGTTTGAGGGAAAAACTGAAAAAGAAGCTATTGAAATGGCTGTAAACGAGCTTGGTCTTGAAAGAGACCAGTTTGATGTTGAGATTCTTGAAACACAGAAGAACTCTCTCTTCAAAAAAGGATATGTGAAAATCAGAGTTCATACTCTTGATGATAATGAAGGCTCTAGCTGGGGCAGCGATGCTTCAGAAGAAAAGCATACTCGCCTTGTTGCTGATCCACTTCCACAGGGCGAATTTGAACAGAAGCTCATTGAATTCATTCAGAATGTAATTGAAAAGATGGGCTACGATGTAAAGGTTGAAGTTTCTTATCGTGAAGAGCGCAAGCTTGGAATTCGTCTTGATTCTTCTTATTCTTCGATCCTTATTGGACGCAAAGGAAAGAATCTTGATGCACTTCAGCTTCTTGCTAACATCTACGCTGGCCGCCTTGGTCACGAAGAAGTTCGCGTAATTCTTGATACAGAAAACTACAGAATCCGCCGTGAGGAGACACTTGTTCGTCTCGCTTATACAACAGCAGATAAAGTTCGTCTTTCGCACAACTCTATTCTGCTTGAACCAATGAATCCGTTTGAACGTCGCCTTATCCACACAACTTTGAACGATATCCCAGATGTTGAAACAAAGAGTGAAGGTGAAGGAGTTTTCAAGCAGGTTCGCGTTCTTTACAAAGGAATTCGCTAATGAATAAAAAAATCAACTGTGTACTTGCAGCAGGAGTTTTATTTGGCACTCTCTGTTTTGCAGGTGAAAATGCTAAGGTAAAAGAGCTTGTAGGTGCACAGTATTATGACAAGCTTATTTCAAAAGGCACTGTGTCTGAATATCGCGACAATGGTGCCAAAGGATTTAAGCTTCTTCCTAAATCAATTTATGCAGCAAAAATTAATGAAAGCCAGATTGAAAAGGAAGAAAAGAACTATCCTTACACATACGAAGGGCTTTATATTCTTAGCAAAAAAGATTTGCTTTCAAAAGGTAAATCTGGAAAGAACACAATCACAATAGATGATGTTTCTGTTGTTGTACGTTCTGTTTCTAAGATGCAGGGAATGACATATTATTCTTCTACAAAAAAGAAAGAATGTGTTTTGTATGATAAGGCCTATATGATTGCAGGTCCTGGCAAGAAAACAAAAATTGAAGACCAGAATACCGGCAATGCCGACGGACAGGTTTCTTACTGCCTTCAGGATGATAACAGCTTTGGTGTAAACACTTATAAGCTTTCATACTTCCAGAAGGAAGATACATTGCTCTGTCGTTTTGAAATACTTGATAAAATGGGGCTTGGTCCATTCAATGCAATCTATCCTGGAAAAATGGTAATCAATATTCTTGTGATTGATTGTGGCGATGACCTCTTGCTTTATTTGAATACCGATTTGGATAGCATTAAATTTCCTGGCATAAAAGGTCAGATAACTGATTCAATGTCCAGCCGAATGGATGCTGTTTACAAATGGTTTATAACTCAATTCTAAGAGGAAAAAAATGAATCTTAAAAAAACTATTATTGCAGGACTTATGGCAATTTTTGCGTTGACATCTTGTACTGCCAAAGGTTCTAACACTAAGGAGACAAACTTGGAAGCATTGAAAGGAAAAGAAGGCGTATTTGCCGTTCTTGAAACAGAAAAAGGAACAATCATTCTTAATCTTTTTTACAAAGAAACACCAATGACAGTTTCAAACTTTGTTGGTCTTGCAGAGGGAACTCTGGATGCAGCAAAGGGAAAACCTTTTTATGATGGATTGAAATTCCACCGTGTAATTTCTGACTTTATGATTCAGGGTGGTGACCCACAGGGTAACGGTACTGGTGGTCCAGGCTACAAGTTTGCTGATGAATTTGTAGAAGGATACATTTTTGATAAACCTGGTAAGCTTGCTATGGCAAACTCAGGTGCTAATACAAACGGCAGCCAGTTCTTTATTACACACGTTCCAACAGACTGGCTCAACTACAAGCACACAATTTTTGGTGAAGTAGTTACAGGACAGGATGTAGTAAATACAGTAGCTCAGGGCGACAGCATTAAGTCTTTGAAGATTGTTCGCCAGGGTAAAGATGCAGAAGCTTTCAAAGTAACACAGAAGAGCTTTGATGAACTCAAGGCTGCAGGTGCAAAGAAGGCTGCAACTTTCCAGGAAGAGCTTCAGAAGAAGACAATTGCTGCAGTAATCGAAGGCTGTGAAAAGGCAAGCAACGGAACTTATTACAAGGTTATTAAACAGGGTAGTGGTCCAGTTTGCGGTAAGGGAAAGAAAGTTACTGTAGAGTACAAAGGATATCTTCCTAACGGCCAGATTTTTGATGCATCAAAAGAATTCCATCCACAGGGACACGAACCACTTGAATTTACAACAGCTGGCGGACAGATGATTCCTGGTTTTGATGAAATGGTTCAGCAGATGAAGTATGGCGAAACACGCAAGATGGTAATTCCACCAGAGCTTGCTTACGGTGCTTACGGTATTCCACAGGCTGGAATCCCAGGCAATTCATACATCTGTTTTGATGTTACTTTGGTAAAGTAAGACTAAAATCGAAGAACCGTTAAAAACCGAGATGCGACAGCGGGTCGGTTTAGGTTCATCGAAAGAATGTCTCAGAGGCGAGACTATGCGAGCCGACTCATTAATTTGGGTCGGCTTTTTTTATGTCATATGTCACAAATTTGAGTAACTTCGGTTATTTAACTTAAAAAATGGTTGATTTTCGAAATCATATTTAATTTAATTAATATAAAACTATTATCTCAAGGAGAAAAAAAGTGAAGCGATTTAACAAGGTTTTACAAACTATATTTGTTGTTGCTTTTGTGTCGGCTTTGTTTTTGGCAACAGGATGTTCTTCATCTAAAGTTGAAAACAAAAGTACTGGTAAACAACTTGTCATGGACTCTGCAATCAAGCAGGGAAAATTATCAAATGGCATGTCATATTTACTTCGAGAAAACAGTGAGCCAAAAAATCGCATTCAGCTTCGTCTGATTGTTGAAACAGGTTCATGTATGGAAGATGATGACCAGAAAGGTCTTGCCCATTTTATTGAACACCTTTGTTTTAATGGAACTGAGCATTTTGAAAAATCTGCAATTGTTGATTATTTTGAAACAATAGGTATGCAGTTTGGTCCGGAAGTAAATGCTGAAACAAATTTTGAACATACAGTTTATATGCTCGAATGCCCAGCAGATGATCCTGAAATGCTTAAAACAAGTTTGCTCGTGCTTCATGATTGGGCTTGTGCAGTTACTTTTGATCCGGTTGAAATTGAAAAAGAACGCGGCGTAATTGTTGAAGAATGGCGTGCAAGAACTCAGGGAGTTCAGGGACGTATTTCTGATAAAGTAATAAAAGCCTTGTTTAAGAATTCACGCTTTGCAGAACGCTTACCAATTGGCGATATGGAAATAATCAAAAATATTTCACGTGAGCGTATTATGGACTATTATCATAAATGGTATCGTCCTGAAAATATGACAGTTGTCGCAGTAGGTGATCTTAAAACAACTAATCTTGAAAATGTTGTTAAAGAAATAATGGGAACTATTCCAGCTTCAAAAAATGCTGAGAAAATTCCTGCATATAATCTGCCGTCAAAAAAGCAGAAAGAATTAACTATTATTCGCGATAAGGAATTGAATGTTGTTCAGGTAGAATTCTATCAGTCTGTTGATGATTATGAAGCAATTACAACTCTTGAACAGTTCAGAAAAGATTATGCACTAGGATTTGCAGCAGATGCAATTAATCTTCGCTGTCAGGAAATCACAAATAAAGCTGATTCACCATGGCTTTTTGCCGGAGTAGGAAGAGCGGGTTTAACAAATCATACAATGTTTAATGTTATGCAGTTCTATCCAAAAAATGGAATGTTTAACGAAGCATTTAAGATTTTCCTTGATGAATATGAAAGATTTATGAATTTTGGTCCTACAGATTCTGAAATGCAGATGTTGAAGCAGGCTTATACTCAGAATATTTGGGCTAATTATGATAATCGAAAAAATCTTTCATCTGCAGTATTTGCCGGTGAAATGGTAAATCATGTGCTTACAGGAAGAACACTGGTTTCTAATGATGATACATTGAAAATGTCTCTTGATGTAGTTGAAAAAATAACAGCAGAAGAAGTTCTTCAAACAGTAAGAGAAGTATTTAAAGACCGTGGTGATACAATGTTTGTTTATGCACCGGAGTCAATTTCAATTCCTTCAGACAAAGAAATTGAAGATATCTGGAAGAATTACGTAGGTGAGAATTCAAAAGTAACTTATGCTGAAGAAAAACTGGTTGAATCTTTAATGAAAAAACCAGCGTCTAAAGCAAAAATAGTTGAGAAGAAATCAATTAAGGAACTTGGCGGAACTCAGTACACTTTTGAAAATGGTGTAAAGATCATTACAAAGAAAACAGATTTCCAGAAAAATGACATTGAGATTTATGCAGGAAGTAAAGGTGGTTATTATCAGCTGAATGAAAAAGATGTTCCTTCTGCAAAATTGGCAGTTGAATATTCAGATCTTTCTGGACTTGCTGGTTATACTCCTACACAGATTCAAAAATATTCTGCAACTAAAAACCTTAATGTAAATTACGGAATTAAAAGTACAAAAGAATATTTCCTTGCTTCTGCCTGCAAAGAAAACATTGAAGAAACTCTTCAGGTGATTAATCAGGTTTTCACTGCGCCTCAGTTTACTGAAGAAGCTTGGACAACTCTTGTAAGCAAGTATGGTGAGCTTGCAGAAACTTATGGTGCAAGACCACAGCAGGTTTTCTCAGAAAAGATTGTGGAAGCAATTTATGGTAACACCTTGTGGACTTTACCTAAGAATAAAGCATTTATGTCTAAGCTTGATGCCGCAACAGCAGAAAGAGTTTTCAAAGAACGTTTTGGAAATGCAGCTGATTTTACATTCGTATTCGTAGGTGACTATGATGAAAAGAATCTTGTAGATTTGTGTGCATATTATCTTGGAACAATACAAACTAACGATAGTAAGGAAGAAACAAAATATGTTTACTTCCCATTCCCAGAAAAAAGTAAAACTGTAAATGTAAATAAGGGAATTGATAATAACGGTTATGTTTATATTGGATTTGGAGGAGAACTTCCACAGAGTAATGATATTGAGAAGAATTTAAAAGAAAGCGTAATTATTAATCAACTTAGTTCAGTTCTTGATATCCGTCTGAGAGAAGTAATCCGTGAAGATAAGAGCGGTTCTTATGGTGTAGGAACAAGCGGATATATAGATGGCTGGCCAGAAAGATACTATCAGGTTGAGATCGAGTTTGGTTGTGAGCCGGCACGTGAAGAAGAACTGTCTGTTGCTGTAATTGATACTATCAAGGATATTAAAGCAGGAAATATTTCTGATGAATTACTTACAAAAGTAAAAGAATCTTATTCACGCTCTATAGAAACTTCACTTAGAAATAATGGCTGGTGGCTTGATAGATTCGCTGCAGAAATAATCTATGATTATGAACCATTGTGGTTTACAACTAATACTAATAAAGCTGTAGACTGGATTACAAAGGAAGCAATTGTAGAAGCTGCTAATAAGTATCTTAATACTGAAAGGGTAGTAACTGGTTATTTGAAGCCGGAAGGTAAATAAAAAAACGGTGGTTTCGCTAGTCGAAACCACCGTTTCTCTTGAAAGTAATCTATTAGATAATTCCAATACCTGTCAAAAGAATGATGAACAACAAGATAGGTGCAACGAACTTAATCATTACAACATAAAGTGTCTTACGTACGAACTTTTCGCCGTTAAGTGTAATTTCATCAATTGTTGTTTTAGGCTTAGCAATCCAGCCAATGAGAATACAAGTAAGAAGACCAACGATTGGCATAAGAATATTGTTACTTGCGTAGTCAAGGATGTCGAGAATCTGACCAACACTTCCATTTGGAAGCTTAAGGTCAAAGTAGAATACGTTGTATCCAAGACAAACAATAATAGAAACAACAAATGTGCTTACAGCCATAATGAAGGCTGAACGGCGGCGGCTCCACTTGAACTTATCAATCATAGAAGAAGTAATTGCTTCAAGAATAGAAACTGCAGAAGTAAGAGCTGCGAACATTACCATTACAAAGAAGATAAGACCAATGAAATCACCAAACTTACCAAGTGAGTTGAATACCTTTGGCAAAGTAATGAACATAAGTCCTGGACCTGCAGACATTCCTTCTTTTCCGCTGAATGCAAATACGGCAGGAATAATCATCATACCAGCAAGGATAGCAACACCAGTATCGAAAATCTCAATCTGATTTACAGACTTGTTGAGGTTTTCATCTTTCTTCATGTAAGAACCGTAAGCAATCATAATACCCATAGCAATCGAAAGAGAGTAGAAAAGCTGACCCATTGCATCAAGAATGATGAAGAGGAACTTTTTAACTGTAATTCCTTCAAAGTTAGGAATGAAGTAAATTGCGGCACCCTGAAGACCAGTGCGTGTAATACCGTTTTCATCTGTATGGCTGATGAACAAAGCATAAATTGCGATGAAAACAACAATTACAAAAAGAATTGGCATAAGAATCTTTGAATACTTTTCGATTCCGTGCTCAACTCCCTTATATACGATGATAAAACAGAGAATTGCAAAAATAGCACAGTAGAAAATTGGCTGCCACTGTGAAGTGATAAATGCGCCAAAGAATCCATCTGCAACTGCAACCTGACCCTGGAATGCAAGGTAGCTGAACATATATTTCATTACCCAACCACCAATTACACAGTAGTAAGGATAAATAATAAATGGTACTACAAATGAAAAGATTCCGAGGAAGCCCCACTTCTTATTGATTTTTGCATAAGCAGTAAGTGGACTCTCCTGAGTCTTTCTACCAATTGCAACTTCTGTAATCAAAAGTGCAAAACCAAATGTGAGGGCGAGAACAAGATATACCAGAAGGAAGAGTCCTCCGCCGTCTTTTGCAGCAAGGTAAGGGAAGCGCCAGATATTTCCTAATCCAACGGCACTACCTGCTGCAGCCAGAACGAACCCGATTGAACTAGTAAACGAGTTGCGCTGTTTTGTCTGAGTTTCCATAAACACCTCTAAAAATTTTTTTACAGCAAATATTTTAACATAAAAAAAGGTGACAGTTAATAGTTGAAAATGTTATAAATTCATCAGATAAAATTATTATTGTTAAAACTTTAAAATCTATTATATAATTAAATGATGGAATTTAAGCAAAAAATTCGCAAAGGCTTGAATAGTATGACTTCCTCTTATCAACGGGCAAGAGTGGTTTCTTTTTTTGTAACAGCATGTTCACTTTTGTATCATATTGCTATTTGCGGATTTTTTTATGCAGTTCATATTCATCAAATGTTTTACTATAATTTTATCAGCATTTCTGTGTTTGCTATTATCCTTTTTTTTGTTCCTAAATTAAAATCTTATGTTCTGCCATATAACATTGCACTTATTGAAGTTATAGTTCATCAGATTCTAGCAGATTATTATTTAGGTTCTTACACAAGTTTTCATTCGTTTATTTTATTAATGGGACTTTTACCTTTCCTTGTTTTTGAGAACAAAAAACGTTATGCGCTCCCTATCACAATTATAACTTCAATCCTTTACATTTACTTTTCTTGCAGAAGTATTGAACCTCATGCAATTGTCACTTCTTCAACTTTATTTGCCGTACGATGTATGAATATTACAATTACAGTTTTTATTATTGTTTTTGTAATTTTGATTTATACACGCGTTGTTTACAGAATTGAGTATTATCTGAAAAATCATAGTGAATCACTTGAAAATGAAATTAAAATGGCCGCTGTAATTCAGCAAAGTTTTTTCAGACAGCAAGTTGAAAATATCAAAAAATATGAGGTTGCTTATTTTAGCCGTCCAATGGTTGGTGTTTCTGGCGACCTTTATGATTTTTATAAGACTGGTGAAATGCTTGATGGTCTTGGAATTTTTGATGTTTCTGGTCATGGAATTTCTTCTGGTCTTGTTACTATGCTTGTAAAAAATATTATTCATCAGGAATTTTACAATCATAAAGATTCAGAACTTTGGGAAATCTTAAACGTAATAAATGATCGCGTAATTGAAGAAAAAGGCGAGATTCAAAACTATCTTACTGGAGTTCTTGTAAGACTTTATGAAGATAAATTTGAACTTGTTGATGCAGGACATCCGGCTCCTATTTTATATAAAAAAAGAACAGGTGAATGTAAATATGTGGAGCTTGGAAAAAAATCTGTGGGTGTAATTGGCATCGCAGGATTCCCCGTTTTTTATGAATCGCTTTTTTATGATTTCGAAGATGGTGATGAATTAATTCTTTATTCTGATGGCGTTGTTGATATTAAGAACGAAAGAGAAGAATACTTTGGTAAAGATCGTCTTTTGGAAGCAGCTAAAGTAGTAATTGGTCGTCCAGCTGCAGAACAGGTTAGTTTTATTGCGAATAATATATATTCGTTCTGTGCTAATTGCGAACAGAATGATGATTTGACTATAATTGTCTTGAAAAAATAAAATTATGAATCAATATCCGATAACTCCCTATCTTGATGATATATGCGTGGCATTGCGGGAATCGCCGTCGCGCTTTTTAATTTTAACGGCAGAAACTGCGGCTGGAAAATCTACTGTTTTACCATTGGCTTTGTTACAGAATTTTTCTGGTAAAATGATTATGACTGAGCCACGGCGTATTGCTGTTTTAGGCGTGGCTAATCGCCTTGCAGAGTCTGCAAACTCAGGCGAAGTTGGCTACAAGATTCATCTTGAAAATCATATTACAAAAGAAACCCGCCTTGAAGTCGTTACAGAAGCAATTCTTGTACGGCAGTTGCAGAGTGATCCAGCTCTGGAAGATTACAATGTTGTTGTGCTGGATGAGTTTCACGAAAGATCTGTAAACACGGATCTGGTTCTGGCATTCTTGAAAGAAGCTATGATGCTGCGCGACGATTTATTTGTCGTGATAATGTCAGCCACAATCAATACAAAAAAACTGCAGGAATATCTTAGTGACTTCGGAGAGACTCCTGTTTTTAAAGTACCTGGCCGACAGTTTCCAGTGCAGGTTTTGTACGAACCAGAAAAGAGTGTAGTGAGTGCGGTGCGGGAAGCTCTGTCATCTTTTGAATCTGTACAATACAAAAACATCCTGGTTTTCCTCCCTGGTATTTCCGACATCCGTAAGGCACAGGAAGCGCTTTTGGATACAGGTTTGTTTAATGAAGACGGCGACAACGAACTCTGCATTTTGCATTCAAGCATTTCACTTGAGGAACAGAAACGAGTTTTGAAAGAGACAACAAAACGTCGTGTAATTCTTTCGTCGGCAATTGCTGAGACCTCACTTACCGTGCCCGGCGTCACTACAGTTATAGACAGCGGACTTGCCCGTATAAACCGGCTTGATATAAATACTGGAATGGAAAAACTCACAACAGAAACAGAAAGTGAGTTTTCCGCGGAACAACGAAAAGGTCGTGCAGGCCGTCTTTGTGAAGGAACTTGTATCCGGCTTTGGGATAAGCATGATCCGCGCGTAAAAGAACTTGCTCCAGAAATATTGAGGGCAGATTTAGTACCACTTGTCCTTGAGTGTTCAGAACGCGGAGTTTATGCAGTGGATGGAATTAACTGGTTGGATTGTCCTTCTCATGCGGCCTGGAAAGAAAGTTCTGAATTGCTGCGACAGTTAGGAATGCTTAAGGCTGATGGAAGAATTACGGAGAAGGGAAAGGCCGCATTAACACTTGGCGTTCATCCACGGCTTGCAGGAATTGCACTGGTTGATTTTGATAGTGATAAAGGTAAGCTAAGTGAAGAGGGCAGAAAGTTATTAATTCAATTTAGTTCTTATTCACGTTCGTCTCAAGAGTTACAAAGACGTTTTATTTCTGATCTGGAACGCAGGCTCAAAATCAGCGGATATAAAGAAAAGGAAAAAACAGTCTTTCTGATTTTATGCGGCTACCCAGACAGGCTTGCAAAACGCACAAGTGAACCTGGCCTTGAACCTGCTGAGTATAAGTTTGCAGGTGGTCGCCAGGCGCGATTATATAATAAAAGAGCTCCATTATGGTTGTGTGCTCCTGATGTTATGGCAGGAGACAAAGAAGCAGTCATTTTTGATTTAGTCGAACTGGATGAAGCGAAAATCAATGAATTTCTGGAAAATCATTGTGAAATTCGAGAAAATTGTTCGTTTACTCAAGGGATTTTGCAGAAATTTGAGCAGAAATGCTTTGGCGAAATTGTTCTTTCTTCTAAGAAAATCCCTGTTTCTGATGGCGATTATGCACAGGCCTGGGTAAATGAAGTTAAAGAAAAAGGGCTTGTATGTTTGCCTAAAGATTCGAGAGTAGAAAACCTTTTGCTGAGAGCAGAGTTCATTGAACAGCAGAAAGAAACTAAATCCGAAAATCAGTTTGAATCGAGACTCCGGGATTCAGTAAATGAATGGCTGGTTCCATTTATGGGAGGCAAAACAAATCTTACTTCTACAATGGTTTACGATGCCTTGTACTGGTATTTAAACGGAGCGGAAATAGACAAGCTTGCTCCAGAAACACTCATACTTGAAAATGGCCGTCGCTGTAAAGTAAAATACGAAAAACAGTCAGAAATCCGGCCGGTAATAGAAATCATTATTCAGCGGATTTTCGGTTGTTTTACTACGCCACAAATCTGCGGTAAAAAAGTTTTATTACGTCTTTTATCACCAGCAAGCCGGCCGCTTCAGGTTACAGAAGATCTGGAGCATTTCTGGACGGGTGCCTGGGTAGAAATCTGTAAAGAAATGAAAGGCCGCTATCCTAAGCATAACTGGGATTACCGTGTGGCTGAAAAGGATTAAATATGAATATTATTCTAATCATTCTAGGTATTTTTTCGATCTCTTATGACTTCATCCTCATCATTATAAATCCCGGAACATTCTTGGATATCGTTTTTTCATTTACACATATCTGGCTTGCTCTGGGTGCTTATCTGATTTTTGTCGCAATATACAGAATTAAAACTGGTCATTCTTTCTGGAGCATCTGGAAAAAATGGATTAAACTAACATTTGTTAGTCTGGTTGCTGTAGGAAGCGTAATTGCAGTTATTAATCTTTGTTTGATTTTGAATCCTGCAATCGTGTCTTCAAATGAACCTGCTGAGCATGTAATTTTATTAGGCGGTGGAATCGACAAGGACGGAAAGCTTCCGAAATCAGTTATATCTCGTGTAGAAAAAGCCGCTGAATATTTGAATAAAAATCCTGAATCAATTTGTGTGGTAACCGGCGGAACCTTAAAGTGGCTTCCATATCCAGAAGCACCGGAGCTTAAAAATCAGCTTGTTAAAAGAGGAGTGGCTGCAGATCGTATTTTAGTTGAAGATCAGGCGCTGGATACCATTCAGAATTTTCAGTTGAGTTGCAAAATGCTGGAAGAATTCAAGAATGCTACAACAGAAGAAATCTTGAACACATCAACTGCCGTAGTAACCAGCCGATATCACTTACGCCGTTCGGAGCGTCTTGCCCGTAGAATGGGATTTAAAAATATAAAAGGCATCCCGGCGGGATGCCCTGTAGTTTATGTTTTACACAGTTACGTTCGAGAAATCTGCGCGTATGTAAAACTTAATTTAAGAATTCTACTAACTGGTAAGCCAGACTCTTTACTTTCCTAATGCAATTGATCTGTCGCAGGCTGCGGTAACTGCTTCAATTACTGCATTGCGGAAGTTATTCTTTTCGAGAGCCGCAACTCCTTCAATTGTAGTTCCTGCTGGTGAACAAACCATGTCTTTAAGTACAGCTGGATGCTTTCCGCTTTCCAAAACCATTCCGGCAGAACCGTAAACGGTCTGAGCTGCATAAGTGTAAGCCTGTGCACGTGGCATTCCACAGCGAACTGCTGCATCAGCCAAAGCTTCAATAAACATAAATACAAAAGCAGGACCTGAACCGCTTACTGCTGTAACACAATCCATCAATTTTTCAGGAACAACTTCAACCTTACCGGCAGAACTCAAAATCTCAATTGCAGTTTTTGCTTCTTCCGGTTTGATATTTTCGCCATAAGTTAAGGCAGTCATTGCTTGGCCAATCTGAGCACAAACATTCGGCATCATACGAATGAATCTTGCTTTAGGAGCCCAGTTATTAAGCTTTTCAATTTTTACTCCGGCAGCCATAGAAATCAAAACAGCCGAAGCGGGGATATTACCTGCGATTTCCGCAAAAACATCGCCAAGAAACTGAGGTTTTACAGCAAGGAAAATGTAGTCGCAGTCGAGCACATCAACATTGTTTTCAACAAAAGTAGCGCCGGTTTCTGCAGCAAAAGCTTTTCCCATTTCTGCATTTTTATCAGTAACCTTAATCTGGCTAACATCATATTTTTTGCAAACAGCGCGCATAATAGCCCCGCCCATTGCACCAGTTCCAATACATCCGATTTTCATTTTGTAATCCTCCTATTTAACAGAGAACAAGGTTCCCTTTGCGTTTTCTTCTAAAAGTCCTGTAAGCGCTTTTGTTTTTCCGCCGTTTGCCAGCAGCATCTCAATTCCATATTCAGTAACTTTTTCTGCGGCCTGAATCTTTGTTTCCATGCCACCGGTTCCGAATGCGTTTGTTTCGCCAATCTTAATTGATTTACGAAGTTCTGGAATTGATTCTACAGTTTTAATCAATTTTGCATCCGGATTTGTCTTTGGATTATCTGAATAAACGCCGTCAATGTCGCTGAACAAAATCAAAAGATCTGCTGACCAGAGAATCGCTGTGAGGGCACTCAGGTTGTCATTATCACCGATTTTAATTTCGTCAAAGCTTACGCTGTCGTTTTCGTTGATGATGGGTACAACACCTTCGTCTACAAGGGTAAACAATGTGTTGCGGATATTGAGAGAGCGGTGCTCGTTCTTAAAATCATCTTTAGTAAGAAGCAGCTGACCAATGTGAAGCTCCTGCTTCTGGAAGGCCTTGCGCCACTGATGCATGAGTTCTACCTGACCAATTGCACAAAGTGCCTGGCGATAATGAACATCCTTTTTGCGAGCCCATTCTTTGGTTGTAGAAACACCGGCAACCTGTGCACCGGAAGAAACCAGAATAATCTGTTTTCCCTGCTTGATAAGCTCAGCGCACTGCTGTGCGAATTCTTCCATGAATTGGGTGTTCTGGGTGCCGTCGGCCTTTGCTAGAGTGTTCGAACCGATTTTAATTACTATCTTTCTTGCTTTTTTTAAGCTTTCGTTTATTTTTCCCATTTTCGTTTTTCCTTTTTGTTGTCATGCTGAACTTGTTTCAGCATCTTTTTAATAGATCCCGAAACAAGTTCGGGATGACGACGTTTATCTTATTTGCCCCTCACCATCTATCAGATACTTGGTGGTTGTTAATACCTTAATTCCCATAGGACCACGAGCGTGCAGCTTCTGGGTAGATATTCCAAGTTCAGCACCAAAACCAAACTCGCCGCCGTCTGTAAAACGGGTGCTGGCATTTACATAAACGCAGCTTGCATCAATCATTGCTTGGAAAAGTCTTGTGTTTTCACGGCTTTCAGAAATAATGCTTTCGCTGTGCTTTGTATTATGAGAATTGATGTAGCTGATTGCTTCTTCAATTGAATCAACAACCTTTACGCAGCATTCGTAATCAAGGTATTCGTTACCAAAGTCGGCTTCAGTGGCAGGAATAGCATCCTTTAAGAAACCGATAGCACGTTCATCAGCATGCAGTTTTACGCGACCAGCAAACTTCGCCTCGAGCATTGGAAGGAACTTTTCTGCGACAGCCTTATGTACTACGATACACTCAATTGCATTACAAACTGATGGACGCTGAATCTTAGCATTCTCGGCAACATTGCAAGCCATATCCAGATTAGCAAACTCATCAACATAAAGATGACAAACACCGCTTCCTGTTTCAATAACCGGAACTCTGGCATTACGAACTACATTTTCAATCAGTTTTTTTCCGCCACGTGGAAGACATACATCAATCATTCCAACTGCATTCAAAATCTGATCAACATCGCTGTGATCATGGTCTTTTACTTCAACAAGTTCAATTGCCTCTGGAATACCACCTTCAACTCCGGCCAGAGCCTCGCGAATTACGCGGACAATTTCCACATTTGATTTATAAGATGATGAAGATCCGCGCAACAAAATAGAGTTTCCACTCTTATATGCAAGACTAAAAGCGTCTACTGTAACGTTCGGACGGTTTTCATAGATGATTGCAACAACTCCAAGAGGTACACGAACCTGACGGATAGTCATTCCATTAGGAGTTTTCCAGCCGGCAACTTCTTCGCCAACGGGGTCTGTCTGGCCAATTACAAGACGGAGGCTTTCAATAATTCCGTCGATTCTCTTATCATTAAGCAAAAGGCGGTCAATAATAGACTCGCTCATTCCGTTTGCGCGTGCAGCATCAATATCAGCCTTGTTTGCTGCAATAATTGAAGCACGGTTTTTGTCCAAAGCATCTGCAACGGCTGCAAGCGCTTTGTTTTTTAAGCTGGCATTCTGCAAAGCAAGTTTCTGGCTGGCAGATCGCAGGGATTCTGTAATCTTTTTAATGTCCATAAGGCACCTCTTGTAGATCCTGAAACAAGTTCAGGATGACAATTATTAAAAAAAAAGACCGGAACTTTTCGCTCCGGTCTGCTTAAATCAAAATTAGTAGTTTGCAAGGAAATACATTCCGAGCAGCATAGCTAACCGGCATTTTTCTTCTGTCCATTCAGTTTTGGGAGGAAGGTTTGAAATGTACCACCAGAAAATTCCGAATTCAGGATCAATGCGGAGAGTATATTCTGCAAAATCAGGAGTGTCCGGTTTCTGTCCGAACATTAGGAATACTGCCTGATTAATCAACTGCAAAAAGAGAACGTAATTATCTTTCCAAGATTTGTTGCTTAAAAAAACATCAAGCTGGTAGAGCAGCTGATCTTTCAAAGCAATGTCAGATTTTTCAACCCACGTCTTCTGAATTAAAAGGGTCAAATTGTTTTTAAAGCTAGAAACTAATTTTTCAACAGCTTCTTCCTTCATTTTAGAAAAACCCTTTCCAGAACCAAACGCAGCGGCAATTGTATCGGCAGACGATTCGTACCCCTTTTCTTTATTAAGAAAACTAGAAAGCGAATCTATAGTCTTTTTGTCTAAAAATTCTGTAAGTATGTCAGCCTGTTTAGTCATACTGTAGATATTAAAGATTTATTAAAGGTTGGTCAAGATTTCGAAAAGATGTTAATGGTTTAAATCTGAATTTGTAAAATATACTTGACATGTAACAAAATGTCATATATATTTTACATAAAGACAAGCAATACTTGCACGTCTGTTTTTCTAACTAACGGAGGTTTTTTATGTCATTTACATTTGGAATTGGAGCAGTAGCTGGTGTTTTATCTGTTATGGTTGTCGTACTTATCATGAAAAAAACTAAAAATAAAAAATGTGAATATGACGAACGTCAGATTGCAGCCAGAAGAACTGCTTTTAAAGCAGGTTTTATTACTTTTGTACTTTGCGAGCTTACAGTATTTCTTACTGAAATTGCCATTGAAGAACCGCTTGTGATAATTGTGCCAGGTTTTCTAAGTATACTGATAATTTTGATTTCTGCACTTGTTTTTGTAGAGGTTTCAATCTTTAGTGATGCATATTTTACACCTAATAATCCATGTTCTAAAAAATGGGTTATTACAATGATAATTATTGGAATCATAGCTATTATACAGTTTATACGTCAGGATGAAGCATGGTATAAATATATGAATCTTTCTTGTGGAAGCTTTATTCTTCTTATTATGGCAAGTGTTGGAATAAAAGCTTTGATTTCTAAGAGGGCAGGTAAATCAGAAGAAGAATCTAACGACGAGTAGGCGAGGAGCACTATGAAAAACTTAAAACTAAAATCAGCCCGTGCGCTTAAGGATATGTCGCAGGAAGATTTGGCCAAGGCTGTAAACGTTAGCCGTCAGACTATCAATGCAATTGAAAAAGGCGATTATAATCCGACAATCAACCTGTGTATTGCAATCTGCAAGGTACTTGGCGTTACTCTGAACGACCTTTTCTGGAACCCAGAGGAAACTGAAGCCTAAATAAAAAAATTCGTCAAAACAGAAATTTCGTAGTAAAATTACCCTATTATGGTAAGGACTATGAAAAAGAGAATCTCTTTTTTAGCTGCCTGTACATTTTTTGCCGGCAGCTTGCTTTTTAGCCAGACTCATACACACGAAGATCCTTTTTTTAGAGATTTTATAAGTCGTAACTGGAATGCAGAATCAGGATTACCTGCAAATACAATAACAGATGAAATTCAAGATCGCGATGGTTATATGTACTTTGGTACTTATAGCGGTCTCTTGCGCTTTGATGGTGTGGAATTTATCACCATGAATCGTCTTTATAATGAGAATTACGATTTTTTGAGTGCGCGAACAATCATTCAGGATACAAATCAGGATATTTGGGTTGGTACTAATGATGAAGGTGTAATCTGTCTTAAGCGCAATGGTGTTGTAGAAAAGTACGGCGTAAAAGATGGTCTTGTAAATAATTCTATACGAGCCTTTTGCGAAGATAAAAATGGATACATATGGATTGGAACTGCTTCTGGTATTTCTACAATTCTCCATCATATAGTTGAAAATCCTGTCTTTTTTAATGAGATTCCAGATGATAATCGATTTATTGTAAATCAACTTTATTGTGATAATACCGGCAGAGTCTGGATTGTAACACGTACCGAAAATGGCTTGTACAGTTATTATAATGGTCGATTTGAAAAAAGCATTCCAATTAAATCTATAGAGAATCCGGTTATAACAACTGTAATGCAGGAAGAAGACGGAACCTTCTGGTTTGGAGTTGCACCTCATTATGTTGTAAAAGTTAGTGATGGTAAGGAAACTGTTTATGATGTAGGGCATGGCAGTCAGAAGGGAACTGCTGTTACCTGCATTTTTAAAGATTCATCAAAAAATATCTGGTTTGGTACAGATAATGGAATTACAGTTCTTCATAACGGAATGCTTTCTTATCCTGAAACAAGTCAACTTCTGGCAGGTGAAAGTGTTACCAAAATTATTGAAGACCTTGAGCATAATATCTGGTTTGCGTTGGATAGAGGTGGAATCCAAAAACTTAGTTATGGAAGATTCCAGACAACTAATTTGCCTTCGACAGTAAATGCAATTGCACAGGATACATTCCGTAATGTTATCTGGCTTGGTTGTGATGATGGAGTTCGCTGTTATAACGAACAAGATGATATTCTTTTAGAAAATGAAATTACCGAGTTTTGTAAAAACATTCGTGTGCGTCATGTTGGTGTGACAGAAGAAGGAGCTCTTCTAGTTTGCTGTTATGGAAAATACGGTCAGATAAAATTTAATCTTGATGGCAACATAGAAATCTGGGATAAGAACAGTGGAATTGCCGGTGATAAAGTACGCGTTGCAAAGCAGCTTTCAAACGGCGACTTGTACATTGGCACCACGATGGGGCTTTCCATCATAAATCAAAAAACTGGTGAAATAACAAATATCTGCAAGAATGACATATTAGAAAATGATTTTATTATGTGTGTTTTTGAAGATACAGATGGTTCAGTGTGGTTTGGCACAGATGGTGGTGGAGTTTATGTTTTGAATCCGCGAACAAAAGAAATAACAAAAAAATACACAAAAGATAATGGTCTTGTTGGAAATATCATCTTTAAGATTTCTTCTGAACGTGAAGGTGAAATCTGGATATGTACTGGCTCTGGTTTGAGCATTATTACAAAAGATGGAGATAAAATTTTTAATATTGATTCAAACTTAGGATTTGGTTCAGATGGTGTTTTCCAGGTTATGCTGGATAATGCAAACAAAGTCTGGTGTACAACAAATCAGGGAATTTCAAATATAAAGCTTAATGAAATTGATGAAGCAAGACGGGGAATGAGAACATCTCTGCATACATTTTTTTACGGTAAGCTGGATGGAATTACTTCTGGAGGTGTAACTTCTACATCAGTTTCTTTGAAAGATGATAAAGGCAAGATGTGGTTTACATTGATAGACGGTTTTACTGTTATGGATCCTGCCCGTAATGCTGCAAATAATTATGCACCAACAATTAAAATACAATCGCTTACTTTAGATAGCGAAAAAATGGATATTCCTTCAGATAACCGAAGAAAAGGTTATAGAGTGGAAGTTTCACCAGATGTTAGGCGTTTAATAATTAAATACACAGGAATCAGTTTCGTTTCATCAGAGCAGGTTCAGTTTAGAACAAAACTGGAAGGCTTTGATAATAAATTTTCTGATTGGACTACTGATAGAACAGCTTCATTTACAAACTTGAAACCAGGAAACTATACCTTCCATGTTATTGCCCGCAATGCTGACGGTGTACAAAGCAATACAGAAGCAACCTTAATAATAGTAAAAAAAGCACATCTCTGGCAGAAAATCTGGTTTAAGACAGTTCTTTCACTCATAATTGTTTGTGTTATTTCAGTTCTTGTTTATTTGCGATTTGCAGCTTATAGAAAGAGACAAAAGGAAATAGAAAAGCTTTCTATAGAAGTCACTATGGCTCTTTCGCAGACAATAGATGCAAAAGATAAATATACAAAGGGTCATTCAAATCGAGTTGCAAAATATTCCCGTATGCTTGCCGAAGCTCTTGGAGAAGATGAAAAGACTCAGGAAAAGATTTATTATGTAGCACTTTTGCATGATATTGGTAAGATTGGCGTTCCTAACGCAATTATAAATAAACCTGGTAAGCTTACAGATGAAGAATATGAAATTATAAAAACACATCCTGTAATTGGAAGTGACATTCTAAAGACAATTTCTTCTATGCCAGAAATCTCTATTGGTGCACGCAGCCATCATGAACGTTTCGATGGACGTGGATATCCGGATGGTCTTGCCGGCGAAAACATTCCTTGGATTGCCCGTATTATTGGTGTAGCTGATGCTTATGATGCAATGACTTCGAATCGTAGTTATCGTAGTTATTTACCTCAGAATGTTGTAAGAGCTGAATTTGTAAAATGCAGCGGAGTTCAATTTGATCCTCGTGTTGCAGATGCTATGTTGTCTTTAATAGATGCTGATACAAATTACACTATGCATGAATAAAAACTGGCGGAGATTTAAGAGTTGTTTGTATTGGAAATCTCTGATGGTGTATAGAAAAATATATGATATAATCATATTAATACTGATAAAACAAATTAATTGAAAAAGGAAAATAAAATGATGAAAAAGTTTTTATTAATCGTGTGTGTCTGTGTGTTTTTTGTCGGATGTAGTTCAAAAGAAAATCAGCAGCTGATTCTTGAGTTAGAAAAAGAATCGCAGATTTTAAGGGAAGAAAACAAAAATCTGGATAAAGAACTTAGACAGTTAGAAAACAAAATAAAACGACTTGAACAGACAAATGAAGAACTTACCACCAGGTTAAAACAGATGGAAGAACTTTCTGCCAAAGCAAATGAATCAAAAAATCAGGAAGAAGAAAAATTCACAAGTTGTACTTTCGACAAAAATAATGATCAGCTTATTCTCAGCAATGAAAGCGGAACTTACAAACTTTCAATCTGGCTTTATGGCAAAGACATAACTTCAGGTGAATATCAGGTATTTGGCAGTGATATGGAATCGCAACTTGAAGGTAAACTGCTAAGAAAAGGAGTTACCGTGGATGTAAAATCAACACTGTTTATCAATTGCTCGGACGAGACAGTAAAAGTTTCAGGTTCAGCCCAATTATATAAACCAAACAGCATTGTAAAAAGTGGTGAGATTTTAGATTTTAACTTCGATGGAAAACTGAATAGACTATAAGCTGGGAGCTGAAAATAATTTGCTTTTTAAAGGCAACCGGTTGCCGTAGAAACACTAGAATTAAATTGATATAATAGAATGAAAGGAGTATACAAAATGAAAACTGTTGCAGGTATTGACCTTGGTACACAGAGTATGAAGGTTGTAATCTACGATTACGAAAAGAAAGAGATTATTGAAAAAGCAAGCTGTCCTATGGATTTGATTTCTGAAGCAGATGGAACCCGTGAGCAGACTACTGAATGGTTTGACAAGGGACTGGATGTTTGTTTTGGAAAGTTGAGTGCTGAAAATAAAAAGACTATCGAAGCAATTGGTGTTTCTGGTCAGCAGCACGGTTTTGTTCCTCTTGGAGCAGACGGAAAGGCTTTGTATAACATTAAGCTCTGGTGCGATACTTCTACTGTTGAAGAATGTAAGATTATTACTGAAGCAGCTGGTGGAGATGCCTCTGTTGTTGATGCTCTTGGAAATTTGATGCTTACTGGTTTTACTGCTCCAAAGATTTTGTGGCTTAAGAGAAATAAGCCTGAAGCATTCGCTGCTTTGAAATATATTATGCTTCCACACGATTACTTGAACTGGAAGTTGACTGGCGACTACGTAATGGAATATGGTGATGCTTCTGGTACTGCCTTGTTCGATTCAAAGAACCGCTGCTGGTCTAAAAAGATTTGTGATATTATTGATGCAGGCTTGCTTGCTAAGCTTCCTAAATTGATTGAGCCAAGTGCTCCTGCCGGAAAGGTTTCTGCTGAAGCGTCTAAGGCTTATGGTATTCCTGAAGGTATTCCAGTTTCTGCTGGTGGTGGAGACAACATGATGGGTGCTGTTGGTACAGGTACTGTTGCTGACGGATTCCTTACAATGTCTATGGGTACTTCTGGTACACTTTATGGATATTCTGATAAACCAATTGCTGACCCTGCAAATGGTTTGAGCGGTTTCTGTTCTTCTACTGGCGGATGGCTTCCGCTTCTTTGTACAATGAACTGTACTGTAGCTACAGAGTTTGTTCGCGGACTTTTCCAGATGGATGTAAAAGAGCTCGACGGAGAAGCTGCTAAGGCTCCTTGTGGATCTGAGGGTGTTCTTGTTATGCCATTCTTCAATGGTGAGCGAACTCCTAACCTTCCAAACGGACGTGCAAGCATTACTGGTTTGACTTCTGCAAATACTAACCGTGCTAACATTGCCCGTGCTTCTTTGGAATCAGCTGTATTTGCTATGCGTGGTGGTTTGGATGCATTCAGAAAGCTCGGTTTCCAGCCTAAAGAAATCCGCCTGATTGGTGGTGGAAGTAAATCACCGTTGTGGCGCCAGATTGCTGCAGATGTTATGAATCTTCCTATTCGTGTTCCAGCATTGGACGAAGCAGCAGCTCTTGGTGGAGCAGTTCAGGCTTTGTGGTGCTTGAAGAACATGAACGGTAAGTGCGACATCGCAGAACTTTGTGCAGAGCACATCAAGCTCGACGAATCAAAGAGTGCAGAGCCAATCGCAGCAAATGTTGCCGCTTATGACAAGGCCTATGCTGAATACAACAAGGTACTTGATGCAGTAGCTCCACTGTATAAATAAGTTCCTTACATCCCGTCGTAGCAAAGCTCCGGGGTGATGATATATATGTCCCGCGTGACTTCGGTTGCGCGGGATTTTTTTATTTACAGATACTTTGTGCGTACTTTACGCTTTCCATTGCATCTTTGCAGTAAGCGTCGGCGTGGATTTTGTCGGCGTAGTCCTGATTGAGAACGGCGCCACCTACAAAGACTTTGCACCATGGAGCATCTTTCTGGATTAACTTGATGGTCTCTTCCATTGCGCCTACGGTTGTGGTCATGAGGGCAGAGAGGCCGGCAAGCGGAGCGTGTTCTTTAATTACTGCGGCGAGCACAGTTTCTGGCGGAACGTCTTTTCCAAGATCAATAACTCGGAAGGAATAATTTTCGAGCAGAACTTTTACGATGTTTTTACCGATGTCATGAATGTCGCCTTTTACGGTGGCAATTACGATAGGACCTTTCTTTTCGCCTTCTACGCCTTTTTTCTCGAGCTCAGTTTTGATTACTGCAAAAGCATCTTTTGCGGCATCTGCTGCCATGAGAAGTTGTGGCAGGTAGGCTTTTTTCTGTTCAAAGTCTTTTCCAATTATGTCGAGGGCAGGAATGATTTTTGTATCGATTACTTCTACGGCACTTAATGGTTCCTTTCCATCTGCGCCTGTAAGAAGCTTAAGGGTTTCTGCAGCGGCAGTCTCTTTGAGCCCCTTTAAGATTGCTTTGATGAGCGGATGGATTGTGTCACTTCCGTTGGATGTGGTGGGTGCGGTATTTTGTGAGGTTGCGCCATTCGCTGGGGCTCCTGTGCTTACTGTATTCGCAGCCAGATGTTCCGAGTACTTTTCAGAAAATCCAATATATTCAAGACATTGAGCATCCAGGCCTGAGAGGGTCTTAAAACAGGTCCAGGCCTTCATCATCTCCATAGAGTTTGGATTCATGATGGCGGCGCTGAGTCCGTTTTGCATTGCCATTGTGAAGAAAATCGAAGTTATGTGTTCTCGCAAAGGCAGGCCAAAGGAAACGTTCGAAATACCCAGCAGTGAGAGACCATGTCTAACTTCCTTTACATATTTTACAGTTGCAAGAGTTGCGCGTCCTGCCTGGTCGTTTGCACTTACGGTCATGGCAAGTGGGTCAATAATTATATCTTTCTGGTCAATTCCATATTCAGAAGCTTTCTTGTAAAGTTTTTCAACAACTGCGATTCGGGCTTCGGCAGTTTCAGGGATTCCGCTTTCATCGAGAGCAAGTGCAACAACCATTCCGCCGTATTTTTTAACAAGCGGGAAAATCTGTTCCATTACTTCCTGCTTTCCGTTTACAGAGTTAATAAGCGGCTTACCATTGTACAGGCGCAGTGCTTTTTCCATTGTAACCGGGTCGGAGGTATCAATCTGTAGCGGCAGGTCTGTTACAGCCTGCAGTTCTTTGATAACGGTTTGCATCATTGCGCATTCATCAATTTCAGGAAGACCAACATTTACGTCCAGAACCTGAGCACCCTTTTCTTCTTGGGTTATTCCTTCGTTCAGTATGTAGGTGATGTCGTTATCTTTGAGTGCCTGCTTGAGTTTCTTTTTTCCGGTCGGGTTGATTCGCTCTCCGATGAGGATTGGAGCTTTTCCAAACTCAACGAGCTTTGTACATGAAGTGATTACTGATTTTTTGATTTGGCGTGGGGCAGGAAACTCGACGTTTGCGGCGTGAAGTTCCTCTGCGATTTTGTTAGTTTTCTCTACCAGTTTTTTGATAAAAGTAGGATTTGTTCCACAGCAGCCGCCGGCGATTGTAGCACCTTCGCGGCAGAACTCAGAAACGATGTCTGAGAACTCTTCGGCTCCAACATCGTAAACAGTTTTGCCGTTTTCACTTTTTGGAAGGCCTGCATTTGGTTTTACAAGAATAGGGAGTTCGGTTGATGCAAGAAGCTTTGTGACAATCGGCTTCATTTGTTCAGGGCCAAGACTACAGTTAAGGCCGAGCGCTGCAACGCCAAGTCCTTCGAGAACAGCAGAACAGATTTCTGGAGAACTTCCTGTAAGAGTTTTCTGTCCTTCATCGTAAACCATCGAAACAATGATTGGGATATCTTTGTCAGCTTCAACTAACGCTTCCTTTGCGGCAATTACTGCTGACTTTGCTTCGTAAAGATCGTTCATTGTTTCAATCAGAATTACATCTGGATTATTTTTGATTCCGTATTCAAATGTCTTTTTGAAAAGTAAAACTGAATCTTCGAATTCAAGGTCTCCAAGTGGCTTCAAAAGTTTACCGCAGGAACCGATATCAAAGGCAATAAAACGTGGAGTGTCGAGTCCGGCTTCTTTGTCCTTTTCCTGAATCAGGCGGCGGGCTTCATTTGCATTTTTGAAGGCAGCATCAATAATTTCCTGAAGGCCGTGCTTTCCATCCTGTCCGGTAAATTTTGTTTCAAAGGCACCAAAGGTATTTGTGTTGATAATGTTCGAACCGGCAAGATAGTAGCCGTAACCAAGCTGTACGATTTTGGAAGGCTGTTCAATGTTCCAGTTTTCCGGGAGCTCACCTGGCTTTAAGCCCTGTGCCTGTAAAACAGAACCGGTTCCACCATCAAAAAATAAAACTTGTTTACCAAGATAGTCACGAACATTTTTCATAATATCCACCTTTATGATTTTTTATATATTCCTATAAAAGCTGTAACTGATTTTTCCGGAGACATAATCAGTGAGTCATTCAAAGTGAGTGCAAGATTTTTCTGACACTGAAGAATTTCAAAAAAGATTTTTTGAACATCGAGTGGCACATCACCAAAGCCAGGGCTGAATCGAGGTTTGAGATCGTTGCCTTCTTTTACTTCTTCTTCACGGAAAAAATCCTGCAGTAAATCACAATATCTTTCTATATACATAGCACCTGCAGCCTGAAGCATTACTGCCTTTGCCGCATTGATGCGTGAAGTTTTTTGAATCAGTTTATCAACTGCTGGGCCAAGGGTTGCAGCAAACAAAACTAACGAATGGCAGTTTTTAAGATTTACTGCAAGGTTATGACTTTTGATTTTTCGGTCTGCAAAAATTATTTCTTCATCTTCTGTAATTTGAATTGGAAACTTAGTGTAAACAGCACGACAGTTCATAGCGGCTGAAACTTCTGCAGCGGCTTCTTTACCAAGAGTTTCCATTTGTGTATCTGATATTTCGGAAAGCTTTTGTTTTGAAAAACCTGCGTATCTGAACAATTCCGGCATATCCGGTTGAATCAAATCTGCGCTTAACCTGTGCTGAAAAATCATACTCAAAATATAGATTATTGGTGCATTTCTTGCAATAAATAACCTATTTATATTATAGTTAAGTCATGAAATCGCTCAAAAAATCAGTTTTATTCCTTATTATATTATGTACTGCAGTAAATTTTAGTTTTGCTGCTGGAAAGAAAACTAAAAAGACCACAACCAAAGATATAAGAATTGTTTCACTGGGACCTTCCGCAACAGAAGTTATTTTTGCAATTGGTGCGCAGGATCTTCTGGTTGCAAGAACTGATTTGTGTGACTATCCGCCTGAAGCTAAAAATATTCCTTCGGTTGGTGGATTTGCAGGAAACACTTTGAGCCTTGAATCAATAATTTCTTACGAGCCGACTCTCGTTTATCTTTTTGCAGAGATGCACGAAGGATTTGTAAAGCCATTACAGGATTTGGGAATTCAGGTTTATCGTTCGAATGCAACTTCAATTGAAGCTGTAAAAAATGAAGTGCTTGATATTGGTAAGCTTACAGGTCACGAAAAGCAGGCTCAGAAAGTTGTAAAAGAGATGGATGAAAAAATCAGCCGAACTGAAAAAATGTACAAGGCTAAGGCTGAAGATGGAAAGCTTCCAACAGTGTATTGGGAAGTCTGGCATTCACCAATGATGTCTTGTGGTAAGAATTCTTTTATGGGTGATATCATTGCTAAGGCTGGTGGAAAAAATATTTTTGCTGATGAAGAGCAGGCATATCCAATGGTGAGTGAAGAAGCAGTTCTGCTTGCTAATCCGGATTTTATTTTCTATTCAGGTGATGGAATGGGAGGCGGAAAACCTTCTGAACTCTTAAAAGCAAAGGGCGGCATTTATTACATGGGTGATGACGATAGTTTTGTTCGTTCAACTCCGCGCTGTGCAGATGCAGTTGAAAAACTGGCTGCAATTCTCTGGAAATAGTGATGTCAAAAAAAGGAAGAATCTTTCTATTAATAATTCCTTGCCTGATGCTGGTTGCCTGCGGCATAATTGCCGTGTGCATTGGCACAAAATTTATTTCTCCGATTTCTGTTTTATTAAAGAACTGTTCTAAAACTGATTTTCTTGTAATCACAAAAATTCGCGTACCTCGCATTTTACTCAGTGTCATGTGTGGTGCTTTGCTTGGCGGTACAGGTGCTGTATTTCAGGGGCTCTTCCGTAATCCGCTTGCTGACCCTGGAATTATGGGTGTGTGTTCTGGTGCAACTTTTGGCGCTGTGCTTTCGGGTTTGCTTCCGGTTACCGCATTTTCTTTTTTGAGCCCGACTACACTTTTTGCCTTTGCAGGTGCGTTGCTTTCAGCGGCCTGTGTATTTTTCTTTTCTAAAATTTTTCATGAAAATTCCAGCGTGACATTGCTGCTTTCTGGAACTGCTGTTGGTACATTTTTTTCTGCAATCGCCTCAATAATTCTTTTGACTCATGAAAGCGATTTACATTCATTTTACGTTTGGACGACCGGAAGTTTTAATGGAAAGGGCTGGCGGGAATTTTATGTGTTTATAATTCCTTCTATTATTTCGCTTGTATTGCTGGAGTTTTCTGCGAGACATCTCGATGTTCTTGTATGTGGTGAAGAGTCTGCGCAGACTTTGGGCTTGAACTATAAAGTACTAAGAAACTATGTGCTTGTAAGCGGGTCACTTGCTGCGGCTTGCGCGATTTGTTCGGGCGGAATCATTTCGTTTGTAGGGCTTATTGCACCGCACATTGTAAGAAAGATTTATGGACCACTGCACAAGGTTTTGATTTTTGAAAGCATGATTTTTGGGGCGCTTTTGATGCTGGCTGCGGACACTGTAGCACGAACAGTGGTTGCGCCTTCTGAACTGCCTGTTGGAATCATAACTTCGCTGATTGGTGTTCCTTGTTTTATTCTGATTCTTGTGAAGATGAGTGGAGCAAGGGCAGGAGGCAGAGCATGATAGAAGTAAAAAATCTTTCTGCCTTTTATGATGAATCTCAAAAAGTAATTTTTGATAACATTAGTTTTATACTAACTAACGATAGTTTGTCTGCATTATGTGGAAAAAATGGTTCTGGAAAAAGTACTTTACTTTTGCTGATGGCGGGAATTATTCCGGCGGGGCTTAAGGTGAGCGGAGATATTTTGATAGATGGACGTTCTGTGTTTAAGATGAAACGTACCGAGGCCGCGAAAAATATTTCGCTTTTGTTGCAGAACGAAACTCCGGTGTGGAATCTTACAGTGCGTCAGTTTGTGGAGACGGGACTTTATTCGTTTGGAAAGCAGCCGCGGGACCTAGCTGATAGGGCGGTGGATGAGGCGCTCGCGAGCCTAGGGATTTTGGATTTTGCTGATAAGCTGATTTTTAATATTTCTGGCGGTGAGTTTCAGAAGTGCCGTCTTGCACGATGTCTTATTCAAAAATCACCGGCGATGCTTTTTGACGAGCCGGCAGAAAATCTTGATATGCCCTTTCAGATGCAGTTTTTGCAGAAGATTCACGAACTTTCGGAAAACAAAACAATCCTCTTTTCGATTCATGATATAAATACAGCCGCTCTTTTTGCTACAGACTTTTTGTTGTTGAGCAAGGGGAAAATTCTTCAGGCTAAACGCGATGAGATTTTTAAGCCGGAAATTTTATCAAACGCATTTGATGCCGAGGTGACGGTGTATAATCATCCTGTAAAACAAATTCCACAAGTTCTCTTTTTGTAGCAGGCGTTGCGGGCGGCGAGCCCGCTGGGTTGGGTAGCGAGCAACAACGTGCGAGCGTAGGGCGGGGCTCCGCCCTCTTATCGAATCTTTCTAAATCTTTGCTTTTTTTACGGTATTTTGCTAAACTGTGCGATTGAGGATATATTGATGGAAAATAATGAAAATATCAATGGAGCAACAGAAGTTACTGCTCCAAGAGAAAACAAAATGGGCGTTATGCCTTTAGGAAAATTGCTGGTTCAGATGTCGCTGCCAATGATGATTTCGATGTTTGTGCAGTCACTCTATAATATTGTTGACAGCATTTTCGTTGCGCAGATTTCTGAGAATGCGCTTACTGCAGTTTCACTTGCATTCCCGATTCAGAACCTCATGTTCTCTGTTGTAATTGGTACTGGTGTCGGAATTAACTCTCTTCTTTCTCGCCGCCTTGGTGAAAAGAATTTTGAAGAGGTTGATAAGGTTGCAAATAACGGTCTCTTCTTGACTATCATTGGTGCAATTGTATTTATGATTGTTGGATTCATTGTTCCACGCCCTTATTTTGAAAGTCAGACTAACAATCCGGAAATTGTTGAATACGGTGTTACTTACATGAGAATCTGTCTGATTGCATGTGCCGGTGTTTTTGGTGGTATTACATTTGAACGTCTGCTTATGTCTACTGGTAAAACTGGTCTTTCAATGGTTTCTCAGCTTACCGGAACTGTTTTCAATATTGTTTTTGATCCTCTTTTGATTTTTGGTCTTGCTGGCTTCCCTAAGATGGGTATTGCGGGTGCGGCTCTTGCAACTGTTCTTGGTCAGTTTGCCGCTATGTTTGTTTCATTTACTCTCAACATCAAAAAGAACAAGGAGATTCACCTTTCATTCAAGGGGCTCAAACCAGAAGCTAAGATTATCGGTAACATTTATGCTGTAGGTGTACCTTCTATTATCGTATGTTCTATCGGCTCAATTCTCGTTTACTTCTTGAACATCATTCTTGGTGCTTTCTCTACAACTGCGATTGCGGTTTATGGTGTTTACTTTAAGCTCCAGAGCTTTGTATTCATGCCTGTATTTGGTTTGAATAACGGTTCGGTTCCAATTGTTGCCTATAACTTTGGTGCCCGAAATAGAAAGCGCGTTGTAAAAACAATTGTTCTGAGTGCTGTTGGGGCATGTATGATTATGCTGGTTGGTGTACTTGTATTTGAGATTTTCCCTGTACCGCTTTTGAAGCTCTTCAATGCTTCTGAAGAAATGCTTTCTATTGGTGTTAAAGCTTTGCGTATTATCGCAGTTCACTTCCCGCTGGCAGCAATCAGTATTATTCTTAGTTCTGTTTTCCAGGCTCTTGGTAAGGGAGTTCAGTCTATGGTTATCAGTTTTGTACGTCAGTTGATTTTCTTATTGCCTGCTGCCTGGCTTTTGTCGCTCACTGGAAACATCAACAACATCTGGTGGGCCTTCCCAATTGCAGAAGTTCTTTCGCTGATTATCTGCTGTATTTTGTTCGCAGATGTTTATAAGAAGGAAATAAAGAATTTGTAGAAGACTTTATAGTCCAAAACGCCCATGTCACGAAAAATGGCACGGGCATTTTTTTTTTGCTTTATGAGGATTTGTGGGTTACAATTTAAGGGATATACTACTTTTGGAGAAGAGATATGAACTTATTCCAACTTTACATGATGTTTTTTGGTATTAGTACGGTTATTGGAGTTCCCTTACTGTCTTCTTTTCAGGTTACGCAAATTAAGGGATCTACCTGGGGTGACTGGGTAAGTAGCCTTGGAGCATCTCTTGGACCTGCTGCCGGAATCTTCATTATTATCACAATCGTCAGCTATATTATTATGAAACCTCTTTTGAAGTTAATAAAGAAAGCTGAATCTGAACCAATTACAGAAGAAGAACAAAAAAGTGTAGATAAAATCCTTAAAAAAATCCGAATCCTTTCAACCATTGCTTTGATGGCCGGATATCCTGTTGGAAACGGTGCAACAATCATCATCAAAACTATGGCTGGAAAAGTAAATTATAATAAGACCGATTTAATCGTTATTATGATTTTGATTTTCTTCTATGGATTTACTGCCGTTCAGTATTCAACAAAATGTTTTGCTACAGTTGCCCGCAAGCAGTTTTATAAACTTAAGCTGACCTCTTGTGATGATTTTTCGAAGAGTACTGTTTCATTAAATATTGGTATGGCAATTTTGGTTGCTGCTGGAAATGTGGCATGGCATGTTTTTTGTTCTGGATATAGTGCTGTTCGTCATAACTGGACGGTTGATATTTTTATCAATAAGTTCATTTTTGGCCTGGTTCAGAGCCTTGTTTTCTGTTCTCCACTTATTATTATTACTCTTCATCAGCTTCGTCGTCGTCTTTCTCAGTCTATCAGAACTATCAGGGAGCTTAGAACTGAAGGTGATTTGCGTAGTCGTATTTTCATTGGTTCGTTTGATGACTTTGGTATTATGATGTCGGAGATGAACCTTTTGATGGACACACTTGGCGGTTCTCTTTCTAACTTAAAGAATGAAATTGATTCGGTTGATAACAGTGCCGAAGAGCTTATGCAATTGACAGAATCTTCTTCTAGTGATGTTGAACAGATTGTTACTCGCTTTAAGGAAATGAGTTCTGAATCTAATAATCAGGCAGAGCTGTTAGTTTCGGTTAACGATGGTGTAACAAAGCTTAATGCTGATGCAGTTAAGGTCAGTGATTTTACCCGCTTCCAGTTTAAGTCTGAAAAAGAAAATGAAGATTCAATGACCGAAATGGTAAATAACTTCAAGTCTATTTCAAATCTTATTGCTCGAGCGCAGAAACTTTCTGATGAACTTACTTCGGAATCTATGTCTGGTAGTGTTGAAGTTAAAAAGACACAGAAGGTTATTAATGGTATTACCGAAATGTCTAAGCGCATGATAGAGGTTATTAAGGTAATCGAATCTGTTGCATCACAGACAAACCTTCTTGCCATGAACGCGGCAATCGAAGCGGCTCATGCGGGTGATGCAGGTAAGGGCTTTAGTGTTGTTGCTGGCGAAATTCGTAAGCTTTCTGAATCTACTCAGAACTCTACAAAAGATATCAGTAATCTTATTAATGCAATTGCTGAAGCTATGGAATCTGGTACTTCGAATATGGATCTTACAAGTAATGCCTTCAGCAGGATCCAGAAAGATATTGAAGAGCAGAGCCAGGTTGTTGCTGAGATTTCGAAGACCGTTGGCGAGCAGTCAAAAGATGCAAACGGTATTCTCAACAGTACAAATATTATTGTAAAACAGATTGAAGATGTAAGTGGTCTTGCTAAGAATCAGGCTAACTATACTTCTGAAATTATGAATGATTTGAATGAGGTTGTAAATCTTGCAGGTCAGGTAAATGATTCTGTTGCTCAGTCTGAAAGTGTAGTAAAGAACTTCTCTGAGTCATTCTCTACTGTACGCCAGAAAGCAGAAGCAAATAAGCAGTCTGTTCTGGCAATTACAAAAGAGCTGAATAAGTTTAAATTGTAGTGTCATGCTCGGGCTTGACCCGGGCATCTATCAATCAAACTCAATCTGAGTTTTCAAATCGCCACCTTTGCCGAAAATACAGCAGATGTGGCGATTTTCTATTTTAGCGTATTTGCAGATAATCTCTTCTCCAGATTTTACTGCAAGCTTGTAGCTGATGCGGAGCCTTTTGAAATCACGTGTTTCATAAACATCAGCTGGCAAAACTTCGAGTGCATAATCCAGATATGTAAGATTGTGAACGTGGTCATTAAAGTCAATGTCGCTGCGACGGATTGGAAGAGCAATTTCATTTGAGAATGCTTCTGGTACAGCGAGTCGAGGCAAGCGTGCTTCTGCAAAAGTGTATTTATCTTCCGGCTGATATTTTGCAATTATATCTTCGGTTACCTTGCATGGGCGGCCAGTTGTAAGATCAAGGCGAATCCATTTTGTGGTACCTTTTACAGTGAGTTCTCCATTACAGTACATTTCAAAATCACGTGTACAAACCAATGGCTGCTTTACAGGTTCAGACCAGGTACGTGCAAGAATCTTATCTCCGTATTTTGGATATTTTATCAGTTCAAGCATCCAGTCGGTAAGGACCCAGGCTACACCACTGTTTGAACCTTCGAGGATTGCATCTCCTGCCCAGTCAGAATGTTTATTTCCCGAGTTCTCAAGTATTTTCAGTATAGAACCAAGTTTCATGTCGCCGTTCTTTTTATAATCTTCGAGAACCGGCTGGTATTCAAAATCAATAATCATAGTGTTTTTTTAATCTCCTGATTCTAATATATCTTATTGAAAATGACAAATCAAGGGTAAAATGTCATAATAACTATTTCTTGATTTTCTCTGAAAACTTGTTATTCTAAAATTAGGAGGAAAAAATTGATTTTTTATTTCAGCGGAACAGGTAACACAAAATTTGTTGCCACAGAGCTTGCAAAACTTTTGGGTGATGAAGCAGTAAATGTAACTGGCTTATTGCAGAAAGGAAATTACGGTCCATTCAATTCTGAAAAGCCTTTTATTTTATGCGCTCCAACTTATGTTTGCGAAGCTCCAAGATTCTTTAACGACTTTGTTCGAAAGGCAATCTTTACCGGGTGTAAAGATGTTTATTATATTTCTACCAGTGGTGGTTATTCAGGAATCAGCGGAAATGTAATAGGAAGCATTATCCGCAGAAAAAAATTAAACTACAAAGGTTGCGCGGAATTCGTTCTTGCTCAGAATTATATTGCAAATAAAAAACATACCAGGCCTTCGGATGAAGTTATCAAACAGCGAATCCTTACTACAAAAGAAAAAATCATTTCTGTTGCAGAGACAATCAAAGCTGGCGGAAAATTGAAGTCTCGTCATGTCTGGCTGCTAGAGCTTTTGATAGATTTTCCATCAAATCCGGTCATGAGTTATATAGGCCACAAAATAAAAGGCTTTACGGTAGATTCTCGTTGTATTGCCTGTGGTAAGTGTGAAAAAAATTGTCCAGTCAGTGCTATAAAAATGCAGGATGGAAAACCTGTATGGCATGGCTCAACCTGTGCACATTGCATGGCATGCATTCAAAATTGTCCGGTAGAATCAATTAATTTCAGAGACAGAACACAAAACCGCAAGCGATATCGATTTGATGATTTTCGTTATGTTTTGAACCAATCGGAATAGATATGCAACGATAAGTAGCATAAAAAATGCTTTTGTAATCTCCATTTTCTGTTAAAATTATTTATGATGATTTAGGCTTTTGAATCAGGAGGATAAATCCATATGATTTTTGCAGAAAAATTGAAAACTCTTAGAAAGCAAAAAAACATTTCTCAAGAACAGCTTGCTGAAATAATCCATGTAAGCAGACAGGCTATTACAAAATGGGAAAGCGGAAACGGTATTCCTGATATCGAAAATCTGATAGCCATTTCATCTCTATTTAATGAATCTCTTGATTCTCTCTTAAGTGAAGAAAAGAGTCTTATTTCAAAGCACGAATTTCTTTATGAAAGCCGCACCGAGTACGATCTGGACAGCCCTAAGAAAATCGATCTAAAAATTGGTACTGCCCACGAAGTAATCATTGAAAAAACAAATGATGAAAAAATCCAGGTGATAGCGGCCTCTAACAAACTGTCTTATCTGACACAGCAGGTAAAGGTGAAAATTGATGAAGACAAGAGACGTATGGATGTTATTGTAAAACATTCTACAGATTTATCTGATATTGCGGCTCTTGAAAATCTTTTTGTACTTGTACGTATTCCGGTAAAGTTTGTTGCCGACGTGGAACTCAGTGGTGAGTTTGAAAATCTGAAAGTTCGCGACATTATCTTTGATGATATTGAATTTGACGGTAAGGCAAAAAATGTTTTTGTAACAAATGCTACCGGGCATCTTGAGCTGAATACAAATTCTAACCTCTATGTAGAAGTAAATGCAGTTCACGGAAAAATCGATTTGAATCATTTCCATGCTGTTTCAAAACTGAAGTTTGTAGAAGGCCAGAAATACTATTTGAAAAATGCAGGCCGCTTTACACGATTTGTCGATGCAAACTCAAAGATTATCGCAGGCAAACGCGAAAAGGATGATCCTTCTGAACCAGTAGATTTGATAGTTGAATTGAATGGATGGAAAGCAGAGGTTCAAATCATCTGACCGTCATCCCGAACTTGTTTCGGGATCTATTAAGGAGATTTCACATGTACACATATAAACCAAAACGATTTTATATTACTGTATTTGCAACAACCTGGTTTTTCTGGCTGTTTGCAATTTTGTTTAATGATGGACTTACCAATACTTTAGGTATGGTACTTGGAGGCATGTGTCCGGCAACAGTTGCAATCATCACGGTTTTCACTTCAAAAAGCGACGCACTCAAAAAGGATTTTCGGCGCAAGATTTTCAACTTCTGGAAATTAAAGCCGCTGTATATTTTTGCAGCAGTTTTTATTTTCTCGGCAATTGTCTGTTGTTCAATTTTACTTTCAACTTTGTTCGGCGAATCGCTGGATCAGTTTTCTTTCACAGAAGATTTTTCATTTACCGGCGTTGGAGTAATGTCTGCCTTTGCAACAATCTTTCTTGCGGCAGTTCTGGAAGAAGTTGGCTGGCGTGGTTATGGAGAAGATGCGATTGCTCAGTATCATTCCTGGTTCAAAGAATCTATCATTTTTGGATTTATCTGGGCAGCCTGGCATATTCCTCTCTTCTGGATTCCAGGAACTTATCATTATGAAATCCGTGAAATGAACATTCTTTATATGATAAACTTTTTAGTTTCTGTTGCACCAATGGGCTTTATCACAACCTGGGTTTATGTAAAGAATGGACGTAGTATGCTTTCCAGCATTATCTTCCATCTGTTTATAAATTTCATGCAGGAAAAAATTGCGATGACTCAGACAACAAAGTGTGTTGAAACTCTTGTTGTAGTTGTTGCGGCAACGATTATAGTTTTGACAAACCGCGATATGTTCTTCGAAAAAAGACATATCGGGCATATTCTGGAATAGTTATTTTTTAGATTTTAGATAGATTGTATAATCAACTTTTTCGGGATTTGAATCTGGCAGCGTAACAAGATAATAACCGCTGCCGGGTTCTCCTTTTACAAGCTTAACATTGTCATAGCAGACTTCGAGGTTTGGTGTGCTGCTGCTTTCCGGTGTTTGCATTTTTACAGTGCCGGTAAAAGTTCCATTCTGAGCCATATTTGAATTTGTGATGATTTCTCCATCAAAAATCCAGCCGGCCTCATCACAATAATTTGTGTAGCGGAGTGTTACAATCGCACCGGTTCCTTTAATTTTTACATCATAAAAAACTGTGCCTGAAATAATACCGTTTACAGTTTCTGTTCCAACTTTTGCGAGAGAACCTTTTTTATTCATATAGGTGAGTCGAGTTTGAGTTTCATTCAGCTTCTTAAAAAAGGTGAGGGCAGCATCATCAGCAGACGGAGTTTCTGCGAAAAGAATACAAAATAATAAAGTTGAAATTATGATAGTAAAAAACTTTTTCATAGTTATAGAGTAAGTGATAATTATTGAGTTGTAAAGATTTAGTTTTTATATTTGTTAATATGACATTGTGTTGTCATATTTTATCTTGTATTATTTATATAGTGGTGGCCAGAAGCTTATGCACTTTGTGAATGCGAAAACAATTCTAACTCCTCACAGCATGAACATCTATCGTGGATGTACTCATGGTTGTATCTATTGTGATTCACGAAGTAAGTGTTATCAGTTTACGCATGATTTTGAAGATATAGAAGTAAAGAAAAATGCTCCTGAACTTCTGGAAGAATCTCTCCGTAAAAAACGTAAACGCTGTATGATTGGAACCGGAGCAATGGGCGATCCTTATATTCCTCTGGAAAAAGAACTGGGGCTTATGCGGCGATGCCTTGAAATTATAGAACGACATGATTTTGGAATTGCACTTCAAACAAAGTCAGACCTGGTGCTTCGTGACTTAGATATTTTGGAAAGAATAAATCGAAAAACAAAGGCTGTAGTTCAGATGACGCTGACTACAGCAGATGACCAGCTTTGTAAAATAGTGGAGCCTGCTGTTTGTACCACAAGCCGTCGCTTTGAAGTTTTAAGAGAATGTCAGGCCCGGGGAATTCCTACGGTTGTTTGGTTTAGTCCGCTTCTTCCATTTATAAATGATACGATTGAAAATGCTCAGGGAATTATCGATTACTGTGTCCAGGCTGGCGTAAAAGGAATTATCTGTTTTGGAATTGGAGTAACAATGCGGGAAGGAAACCGTGAGTATTTTTATGATGCATTGGATAGGGCAGCTGCAAGATTTCCGGATGATCCGCGTTTCGTTGGAATTAAAGACCGCTATATAAAAACATACGGCTACAGTTACGAAGTTACGAGCCCAAATAATCACAAGATTATGTCGTATCTTTCGCAAGCCTGCAGCCGTAATAAAATTATGTTTGGCACAGATAAGATTTTCAAATGGATGGAAGAGTTCCCGGAGGACTCTCTCCAGCCAAGTTTGTTTTAAGCCGTGTCATTCCCGGGCTTGACTCGGGAATCTCTTTTAACGGCTCATCTTATAAATCTCAAGCATATCCTCTTCTTTCAGGAATCGAGCCGAGCCTTTGCCGCCCTTTACGCCAACAGCACATTTGTGAGCCATCAGTTTAAGGTCATCATCAGTTGCATTTACGCCAAGCTCGCGAAGGTTAGTAGGCATTTTGATTTCGCGGTAGAAATCTTCCATTGCTTCAATTCCCTTGAGTACGATTTCTTCATCAGTACCTGTAGCTGGAATACCCATAACATTAATTGCATATCGCTTAAATCGTGGAAGACAATTCTTATAAACATAACGAGCCCAGCTTCCCCAAATTGCTGCAAGACCTGCACCGTGTGCTACGTCATAAAGACCACCGAGTTCATGCTCAAGCTTGTGAGTCATCCAGTCACCGCCATCGTTACCGCAGCCTGTGAGTCCGTTGTGAGAAAGACTTCCTGCCCACATAACTTCTGCGCGGGCATCGTAGTTTTTAGGATCACGTGCAAGAATCTTTGCATTTTCTTTTACAGTGCGGAGAAGTGCCTCAGCCATAGAATCTGTGAGCTCCATATTTCCGCCGTTTGTAAAATAGCGCTCCATTGTGTGCATCATAATATCTGTACAGCCACAGGCAGTCTGATAATCAGGTAAAGTCATAGTCAGTTCCGGATTAAGAATTGCAAATTTTGGACGACCAAAATCGCTTGAATATCCGCGCTTTATAAGTCCTTCTTCCTTAGTGATTACAGAAGAATCGCTCATTTCACTTCCGGTTGCAGCGAGAGTCAAAATTACACCAAGCGGCATACTTGCTTTAGCCTGACGCTTGTAATCATAAAGGTCCCATACATCGCCTTCGTTCATCAATCCATAGCCAATAGCCTTAGCCGAATCAATTGCAGAACCTCCGCCAACAGCAAGCAGAAAATCAACGCCTTCTTTTTTACAAAGCTCAATTCCTTTATATACAAGGCTCAAATGTGGATTCGGAACAGCACCGCCAAGTTTTACGTAAGCAATGCCAGCCGCATCAAGCTTGTCTGTAACGCGCTGCATAAGACCCGAGCGGATAACACTTCCTCCACCGTAATGAATCAAAACTTTCTTTCCGCCAAACTCCTGAATAAGCTCAGCAACTTTATCTTCGGTATTCTTTCCGAACAAAACCTTTGTAGGTGTAAAATATTTAAAATCGAACATTGTAACTCCTTGGCTTAATCCTAAAACGAAAAATCAAAAATCGCAAGGAGTTATGTATTTAATAATTGTATGTTTCTGTTTTGATGATGATGATTTGAGATAGTGGAAAAATTACTTAATGACTAACACATTCACATAGGATGGTCAATTATATCACAGGATACTCTAAGACAGATTCCTATAGATAATAGATACTGATTTTATTTGGATTAGAAATGCCAGTTATCAGAATTCTCTTCAAGCGTGATAATCAAATCATGTTTTTTTTCTTTTAGTGTCCAAAATACAGATTTGTCTTTTTTATCAGTAGTCTTAGTTTCAAATACTACGGGAAGATTCAAAAGAATATTATCATTATCTATATCAATATCTGTGTAACTTGTAGAAAATGTTTCTCCGCGCTTTACAGTGATAACTTCGCAGATTCTTGCAGCATTGTAACGTATCAACAAATCCTCATTTGTATTATTTATAAATATAAGCTTCCCAAGCTCTTCTTCATCCGTACAGAAGTTGAATCTGTAAACATCAGCAAATGTAGCTACCATACAAAGACAGATAAGAATAAAACAAAGAAGTTTTTTCATAGTAAGAAATTTACCTCTATAGTCCATTATATTACTACATTTTATAAAATTGAAATGAAATTGTTAATTTTTTTGTTTCATTTTATAATTGCTCTAATGAAAAAAAAATTTCTATCTTTGCTTTTTTTATCTATATTTGCTTTTTCTCTTACAGCACAAAATCTGTCTTTATACGAAAAGAATAATTTTGCACAAATCCAGCTGACAGCCGAAAAACCAAACAGACCAGGAAATCCAACAAACAGTAGCAACGATGCCGAGAATAATACATTAGCAGGAATCTTCTTTGAGATATTATTTGACATATGTGATCAGATATGGATTTTCTCTCATATGAATGCTGATTATGATATTGCACCTTATGCGACACGTCCTAAATATATTGATTATAAAGCAGAAGATTGGCAGGCTGAAAAGTTCTATCGCTACACTTTAGAAACAGGCACTTTCTTTTTTCTTCAGGATTTGACAATTGGAAATGAATCCAGAATTGAAGGAATTACCTATAAATTCTTTGGACCGGTTTTTGAAAATACACTTTTCACAAGTTTTAGATCAATGTCTGAAAATTCCAATATCTGGCTTATAGGAAATCTTAGACTAGGTGGAGCAATTAACTTAGTTAATTTTAATTTATTCAATGTGGCCTTAAATATTCAGTGGACTCATTGGTATGGGCAAAAAATTATTGATGGTATGAATTTAGGATTTATTCTAAGGTCGTATCTAATTAAGCCTGTTTTATTAGAATGGCGTGTTACCTGGCAGTCTTTTATGACAGAAGAGAATTATAATGACTTTTCAGCATATTTTGAATCGCATCTGGAACTGGGAATTATGGTAGATAAACGAACTGAAATATATGCTGCCTGGAAATATGTAAACGACAGATATAATGAAAATATAAAAAATGGGGTTTCATCTGGAGTAAAATTTCATTTTTAAGTTGCCTCCAGAAAAATTGATCGTCGTCAAACGTATGTCAAATTGAGAAACGAGCATTATATTAAAAATATAGACTTTTTAACAAACCTAATTTATATTGGATTTAATAGAACTTTTGATGTGAGATTTTGACATCAAAAAGATATCAATACATAAGGAGTTATAGAAATGAAACTGAAACATATTTACACAGTATTATTAGTTTTGGCACTTGTTCTATTTTCGAGTTGTGCTAATTCGGAAACCAACAAATCATCTAAGGTAAAGCGACTTGAAATCAACGGGGATATATATGCCACATTCAAGACGGAAGAAATGGATATATCTGATGAACTGGTTGGAGAGCTTTTCGAAACCAACTTCATTACATTCTATCAGGATGCAGAAGAAGAGTATAAGTTTCAGCATGACATTCAACTGAGAGATAACAGAGGAACTATAATTTACACGGATTGTAGAGGATCTGTTGTTAGTGGCGAAATTGCAGTTCTATTTAATGGCGGAACTTTGTACATTAGTCCAGATACAGGCTATGATATGTACGGCAATATTGCAGAACACAATCATTCGAGTGGGACTAATACAATATATGTTTCCTATGGAAGCTTTACTTTTGATGGTTGGAACTACGAAATCGTAGAGTAATGATAGTTTAATAAAAACAAAAGGCCGGTATTTTGACTTCATATGAAGAAAAATACCGGCTTTTATAAATTTTTAATTAGAATGTAACTTCAAAACCCTTAGTATAATCTTCGCGGAAATAATAAGTTACTTTTCTGCTGTTAGGCTCGAATACGGCACTCCAGATAGAAACAAGAGTACTATATGGATTGTCTTTATGGTGCTGACTTGCACTAGCAGCACTAAGTGCATCGCGAACCTGTTCTGGTGTCATATTCCAGTTTACAGCTTCACCTGCATTATAAGCCGCATTAAATCGTTTAATAGAATTGGATGTTTCATCAGGTAAAGGTTTTGCAACATTATCTGTAAGATAATGATTTGTTACAACTTTGACGTCTGTAACCTTCATTTCATTATTGATATATTCAACTACAACTGATTTTCCTGTGTTATCCGCAATTGCATAATGATAAGCGGTATTGAAAACATTGTGCATGTTGAAGCCATCAAGTATTTCCAAAGCCTCAGCTACAGAAGCAGCTTTATCAAGAATATAGCGGATTGCAACTGTTGTCTGTACATCATTTTTTCCTTCATCTGTCTGATTTGTTTCTTCATCATCAAGCTGGAGAACAGAGATGTAAAGACCTTTTTCATTCAAACCGTCTAATGGTGCATAAATCAATCCAAGAGCAACTGCGTTATTCATAGTATTATCTGATGGTTTCCACCAAAGTTGATTGGTTACAAAATATGGATAACTGGTAGAAACAGACTCATATCCTTTATACGGCATTGTATGAATAATCATTGCTGAACCATTAGGATAGTCAAAATTACGACCAAAAATCTTTCCACCTGCAGCGCCTGCATTACTTGCGGCAATTGAGCAGCAACCTGCACCTGTTACATTTATAGTCAAAGGTGTTCCGCTTTCTTTTGCAAGTTTCCATGATGGAATGTTTTCATTTAGATATGCAATGAGTTCATTTGATGTTTTTAAATTTGATTCAATAACATCATCAAGTAAATAATCTCCGTCATATTCAACGGTATAAACATAGTCTACGCCTTCAACAGCCTTTAGAGAGGTTAGTGCACCAAGACTTGATTCTGTTGGTGCGGGCTTCGACTTAGAAGGTGTGTCATTTGAATTAGAACCATTTGCACACGAACCGAGTGCAAACACAAGGGCGAGGGCAGCAAGAAGTGCTGTTAGTTTTTTCATTTTTTAATTCCTCCAATGAAATTTTAGAAATATTCTTAATTGTACTATAATGAACTTGTATTTTTAAATCACCCTGCCACTTGTCTTTTTCCAAAAACTTCTCCATAATTAAATATGGAAAACATATCAATTATTCTTTCAGACTTAGACGGAACCCTCTTCCACAACGACAAATCAATTTCAGATTCTACAAAAGAAACAATCAGACGCGCCCAGGCAAAAGGCATTCTGTTTGGCATTTGTACCTCACGGGCAAAAGTAAATGCAATTAAATTTCTTGAGGGTATAGAGCCGGATATTCTCATTACAAATGGTGGCGGCATTGTATATTATCAGGATAAAAAGATTTACGACTGCGAGTTTACTGTTGAAGAAATCCGTAAACTGATAGCTGCTGCTTTTGAAGTTTTTGGTGAGGATATAATTATTTCTGCGGACAATGAGCATGCACTTTATTCTAATTCCCGCGAAGAACTTGGCGACAAATTCTGGACCTTCAATGATTTTTTAAATTTCAATGAACCTTGCATGAAAATGTGCATCGAAAGTCTGGATAAAGAAAAGGTTGAAAAAGTTGCTTCTGTAATTGGCCTTGAAAATGTTGATTATCTTCCATTTTCCGATATCCCCTGGTACAAGCTCAGTAAAAAGGATGCGACAAAAGAAAAGGCTATCGAAGCCTTGTGCCGCCACCTGAATATCACATCATCCAAAATTGCCGCCTTTGGCGACGACTTTAATGATATCGGAATGCTGAAACTTTGCGGAAAAAGCATTGCGATGGAAAATGCAATTGAAGAAGTGAAGCAGGCTGCCGGCGAGGTCTGCGCCTCAAACGAAAACGACGGCGTTGCAAAGTGGATAAAAGAAAATCTCCTGTAATAAAAATCAACTGCTCAGGTGTTAAAATATTGATGCAGAAAATGGAGGAAAAAATTGAAAAACTTTTGGAAACATCTTGTTCTTACTTTTTTAATCATGGGAATCTGCTGGGGACTTTGCCTTGTCCTGAGTCTTAATGGCATAACGATGAAAGATTACAAATGGATATATATTCCATGGATGCTTGGCGGAATCTCACCTGCAATTGCTTCATTTATTGTTTTGAAAAAGAGTGGGGAAGTGGCGGGCTTCAAAGACTGGTCAGGTCATGTATTTGATTTTAAGCAAAGCCCATGGTCTTACCTGCTGGCAATATCTTTTCCTCTTCTTCATACGATTCTGATGTGCCTGATTTCCGGTTACAGAAAAGGGCTTCCTTTATACTTTCTCCCGCTGATGATTCTTGCAATGATATTTGGCGGCGGTCTTGAAGAAGCCGGCTGGCGATATATAACCTGGCCAGAACTGGAGAAAAAGTTTGGCTTTATTCTTTCCACATTAATAACTGCTGTAATCTGGTGGATCTGGCATTTACCTTTATTCTTTATTCAGGGTGTGAGTCAGTATCAAAAAAGCTTCCTGATTTTTGGAATTATGGTTTTAGGCTTGAGTTTTATGCTTGCAGCCATCAGAAAACTTACAGGCAGCGTGTGGCTCTGTGTACTTTGCCACGCTATCGTAAACTCAATGACTAACTTTTATCATTATGATTTTTTCGGCAGCTACCCCGCAAGCTCAATAACTGCAGCTGTAATGATAGTGATTTCACTGCTACTGATTTTTATATTCAAAAAAGGAAAGAAAGCAGAATGAAATTTTTTAGAATAAGTCTTTTGATTTTAATGTTAATCATAACTGCTGGATTTTTTATTTCGCATTATGATTCAAAAGAATACACTAAAGAAAACGAGCAGGACTATATTAACAGGATCTGTAAAATGACAAAAAATCAGGCTGTCGCTGTGGGCATAATTGATGGTGACAAAGATATCTTTTTAGAACATAGTGCTGCCCGTGGCAAGACTGTTGATAAACATACAATGTTTGAACTTGGTTCCACAACAAAAGCTTTTACCGGTCTTGGCATTCTCAAGCTGGAAGAAAAAGGTTTGATAAAAGCTGATGACCCGGTCACAAAATATATCGACTGGTTCAAGCCTCAGTACAAAGGCGCTGATGCTGAAATTTCAATCAGGCAGCATATGAATCACTCAAGCGGAATACCAGTTTATTCTATTTCCCTGATTCCAGAAGGCGATGAAAGCAAAGTTAGTCTTGAAGAGACAGTCAGAAAAATTGCGAATATCAAACTCGATAATGATCCTGGTAAAGTCTACAATTACGCAACAATAAATTACGATGTTCTTGCTTTGATTATTGAAAAAGTGACCGGCCAGAAATATGAAGATTACATTACAGAAACAGTACTGCGAGAAGTCGGAATGACAGAAAGCTTTTTCAGGACAAAAGAGTCAAATCGTGAGAGAATAATTCCTGGCCGTAAAGCTGGCATCTTTGGAACCTGGAATTACAAAGCTCCAACCTATTATGGAAACACAGCCGCTGGTTATCTTGTTTCAAACACAAACGATCTTACTAAGTGGATGCGTTACGTTTCAAAAAATATTCCTTTTGATTCTTTCCCTATAACAGAATCGAATATTTATTACGCCGGTTGGTATTTGTATCCGGAAACAATTTTCCACGGAGGAAACAATCCGAACTTTGGAACGCAGGTCGTAATTTCAAAAGACGGAGAGCTCGGAGTTTTTGTTCTCTCTGCAACTGCTGGTGACGTTGCCGTGAAAATTGCCGACGGCCTTTACGGAATGCATCTGGGCTATCCAGCAAAAATCGGTTTGTGTATTTCAAGTCAGGAACTTGAAGATTTTTTATTTGTTATGGTAACACTTCTGATTTTGTATATTGCGCTTTTGCTTAAGTACAAACACAGACGGGCCTATCTGATTGCCGGAATTGTAATTTTAGCTGGAGTGATTTTATTCCCAATTATTTCACATTTCAGTTACAGATTCCTCTTTGTCTGGATGCCATTCAGTTTTGTAGTGATGATATCGGCGATTGTTGCATTTGCGTTCTGGCTGATTGTGAAAGGATTTCTTAATCATTATAAATCAGTTTAATCTTTACAAATCATATAAATGTGGGAGAATGAAAATATGAAGAAAATTGCAGTGATTACAGGAGCATCTGGCGGACTTGGAAAAGAGTTTGTCCGACAGATCATAAATGATGTTGATGAGGTCTGGGCAATCGGACGAAATGTTGCAAATCTGGAGGTAATGAAGGAGGAACTCGGTTCCAAAATCATACCTCTTCAGATGGATTTGTCTGATACTAAGTCTTATAACGTGCTTTCAGGAAAGCTTGAGAGCGAGGGTGGAAGTTCAGCTATCGAAATCAGCTGGCTTATAAATAATGCAGGGGCGGGTCGTTTTGCTTCTTCAACTGATTTTTCTACAGAGGAGCTTGCAGCAGGCATTACAGCTCACTGTACGGCAACTGCTTCTATTTGCAATATCTGTGTTCCATATATGAAGTCAGGAGATCACATTGTTAATGTAGCTTCGCAGTCTGCCTTTAGTCCACTTCCTTATATTAATCTTTATGCAGCTACCAAGGCCTTTGTTTACAGTTATTCACGCGCTCTAAGAGAAGAGCTGCGTGATACAGGTATTGCCGTAACAACAATCTGCCCAGGCTGGATAAAAACCGCGCTCCTGCCGGATACTCTGAATGGCCACAAGGTAAAATTCCCTTTCCTTGTAACAGCAGATAAAGTTGCCGCCAAAGCAATTCGAGATGCCCGTCGTGGAAAAGCACTTTCAATTTATCGCTTTGCAGTACGCTATGTTTCCTGGTTGCAACGTCATTATCCAACAGGCATTTCAGTCCGCGTCTGGGCTAATTCAGTGAAAAAATATCTGGAATAGCAAAAAACTAATTTTTTATTTATTCTTCAGCAAATCGCGGATTTCTTCGAGGAGAATAGCTTCGTCTGATTTTACGATTGCTGGAGGTTCTTCTGGTTTTTCAGCTTCTTTCTTTTTGAATTTCTCAAAAATCTGAATCACTACGAAAATACAGAAGGCAACAATCAGGAAGTCTACGACTGTTTGAATGAAGGCACCGTATTTGATTTCTGTGTCGCCGATTTTGAACATAAGGCTTGCAAAATCAATTTTGCCCAAAGCGAGACCAATGAGCGGCATGATGATGTCGTTTACAAGGCTTGTTACGATTTTACCGAAGGCACCGCCGATGATTACACCGACTGCCATATCAATCACGTTTCCGCGTGAAATAAACTTTTTGAATGCACTTAATTCTTTTGTTGCGGCACTGAGACCGTCTTTAATGTTAGCCATATAGTTTTACCTCTTGGTTCAATTATATGACTAATTATGAATTTTTTGTAGGAAAATTATTTACACAATCTGTCAAACGCAGCCTTAGGTTTTCCATCTCCATCAAAGAGGAGTGGTGCATCTGTGCGGCCTGGAACTGGGAATCCGTTTTTCCAGCTCATGCGGTCGGTGATGCCCCAGAGAACAACATCTTTGAGGATGCCGGCTTTTGCTTCTTTTTTGAAGCATTCGAAGATTTCTTCGTAGCGCTTTGCCTGCTTTTCGAGGAGCTCTGGTGTGTATTCCTTGCGAGATTCAAATATACCTTTATCCTGTTCTTTGTCAGCGTACATGGAAATTTCCATTTCTGTAACGATGACATTCAGGCCAAGGCTACCGTAAAGTTCGATTGTTTTTTCGATTTCGCTTACAGGAGGGTATTCGATGTTGATATGCATCTGAAGTCCAACAGTGTCTACTGGAACTCCGCGTTCTTTCATTCCTTTGAGGAGTTTGTACATTCCTTCTCGCTTACCAGGGACCATCTCAAGATTATAGTCGTTGATTACAAGGCTTGATTTTGGGAAGGCTTCTTTTGCCCAGAAGAATGCTTTGTCTACATATTCAGGACCAAGAATGTCGAACCACTGTGAGCGGTCTGCTCCGTCGCGGAGGATAAAGTTTTTATCTGAAATACATTCATTTACAACGTCTACAGAGCAAATGTCGTCACGGTAGCGTTCTCCTACTGTGAAAATATAATTCTTGAGACGAGACTCGAGTTCTTCTTTGCTCACCTTGCTGCCATCAGCATTTTCGAAAATCCATTTAGGTGACTGATTATGCCAAACAAGGGTGTGCCAGCGCATATCCTGACCGTTTTTCTTTGCAAAATCACGAAGACGATCGGCAGCGGCAAAATCAAAAAATGGCTTGCCATCTGGACCCATGTGATAAATAGAACTCATTTTGCATTCGTTTTCTGCAACTACAAGATTAAATTGACTTTCGGCGAGTTCCTTGTCCGGCATGTCGCCCTTTGGAAAGGGTTGTGGTTCTGGGAACTTGAACTCAGGGAATTCTGGTGTAGGCTTAAAGTTCTTTTTGAAGTCTGCATAGCGGGCCTTCATTTTTTCAAAAAGGTCTGCTTTTTCTTCATCATTCATCAAAATGATTCCGCTGATTGCAGCGCCAACTCTAAAATAATCTTTATAGCTTTCGAATAATGTTTTCATACTTTGATTATTACAAAAAATCCCTGCCAATAATAGCAGGGATTATTCTGATTAATTGTATATTTCTCTATTATCTAAGCCAGTAAATTTTTACACGTAAATAAAAATTCCAGGAGTCCATAGAAATATCTTTGTCATAATCAAAACGAAGCGAAGTTCCACAGGCAAACTCCATGTGATTATCATATTTTCCAATTTCCAGTCCTGTCATTATGCTTCTATCCCAGGTGAAGGATGGCTGCTTAGCTGGATTTGCCGAAATCAACATTTCACAATAGGCTTTTGTATCCAGACTGTTTAATATGATATTTGGCAGAGTAAATGAGAGGCTTGGAACAAGTCTTACAGGCATAGAAGAATCCAGAGGTTTTCCTCCGTATGTTACGCTGCTGTTAGGAGGACAGATATTTGCCGGGTAAGGAGTATATCTACTGTTTAACGCGAGCTGGTATTTTATAAGTCTTTTATCGAGAGTATAGGAAAGTTCTGATTCAAGACCAAACTTAAAATCGGGGTTTGAATTATTAAACAGAGGGCAGTAAGTAGTTCCCATTACAACTAAATCAAAAGATTGAGCGCAGTTTCGAGACAGACTTTGAGAAAGAGAGAATTCAAAGCCTACACCGGCATAACCACCATATTGATTGTCAGAATTACTTATTATAGAAAGTGCTTCATTCGAGGTTCTGAAAAGCTCTGCAGACATATAGGTTAGGCCACAGAGGTAAATATCATTTTTTCCCTGCTGTCTGCTGATTATAGGAAGTGTATATCCCAAAGTAATAGAGTTTGATTCCTTAAAGAGATTGTCATTATTAAATAGTTTTCTATTCAAGAAAATATCAAGACTAGTGTGCCCCAAAGGATAAGATACAATTGAGAAATTTGCATCAAAGTTATTAATTTTTGGGTAATAAACTAAATAAGTTATACCAATAGTATTTTTATATTGCATTCTTGAACCAACTATGGCTGCGAACATACCAAATCCAAAGTAATTTTCGTTATTAAAGTGAATATTATTTACAAAAGGAAAATACAAAACAGAATTTAATCTTGGAATAAAAGATTTTTCATTTTGAATTTCAGTGATAGTAGAATGCGCTTCTTCTGTTTTTTTGATATTTTCTTCTGAGCGGTGTTTTACTTTTTTGCCTTTTACAGGAACAGGCTCGTCAGAAGGCTTTGCAAATAGACTTGGAAAGCTCTGATTTGTATCTTCTGAATTATCTTCAACTTCTGAAAGCACTGTATAAGGCTTGAAATCAGGATAGTCATTTTCTAAATCGCCAAAATGAATGATTTGGCCAGCTGGTGTAGGTCCATCAAATTCAGGGACCTTGCCCCATTCATTTTCCGGCTTCATTTTGATTACATAGCCTGAAGAAGCAAGAGAAGTATAATAAATACCCTTTGAGTTTTTATAAGCCCATGTGGCACCTATTGGATCTGATACTACAGGTTTAGGTGTATTGTCGGCACTTACTTCAAACATTTCCAGTCGGCCGCGGTAATTGCAGCAGAAAAGAAGTTTACCGTCGGAATTCCATACCGGTTCTGTAGGGTCATAAATTGTTTCATCATCATTTGCGACAATCTGATATTCGGATGGTTTTGAAGTCTCAAGAACTGCAACTCTTGCTCTGGAATCATCTAGTTCAAGAAAAGCAACCTTGGAACCATCTGCATTTACTGCCGGCTGAATAAAACTGAAACCTGATTTTTCAAGAAGGACGGTGATGTCACCAGTTTTGGTATCTACCTTAACGAGCCTCATATCCATTCCATGCTGTTCAACTGCAATAAGTGTTGAGCCGTCACGGCTTACACTTGGCTGAAAAAGAGAAATATTTTTTGTAAGTCGTTTGAGCCCCTTATCTTGAGTCCATACGTGAATAGAAGATTCCAGTGAAAGACCGGGAGCCCTGTCATTAGAGGTAATGCCAAGGGCGGCATAAATTACACCTTTTTCATCAGCAGTTATAGCATCTGTATCCATAAAATTTCCGCTGAAAAGAATTGTCTCCTTGAAAAGGGTGTTCATATCCTTTTGAGGTTTTGTATCTTCTATATAGTTTCTTCCATATTTTGCAGAAGGATCCAGTCTTACTACAGCATTGCTTTCTTGTGATGCAGTGCGAAGGGCAATAAGACTTCCGTCGTCATTTATAATTGCAGGAGTATAATAATTTGTGTTTAACTCACGCGGCGAAATAATGATTCCTTCTGGGATTTTGCGTTCATCAGCATATTTTTTTGCAAGGGCAATGCGAACGTCGCGGTAAATGTCTTGAGGAGTCTGGCCGGTTACCAGCTGAACACTCTTTTCAAAAGAGCCCAGGAAAGGCCTGTTTCGTTCAATATCTGCCAGAGCCTGAATGCCATAACGGTCGGCAATGCTCCTCATAATCAGATATCCCATTACATAGCTTTGGCCGCGAGGAGGTTCCTTTTCTAATCCGATGTTTTCGTATGGGATAAAACCATTGTCTAAAGTAAGTGATTTATAGTTTAATTCGAAGTATGGACTGCGGCCACGGCCGCCCTTAGTAAGTTCAGTTTCGAGAACAGTGGTAAGGCCTTCTTTTGCCCAGCCATTTACAAATGAATAATCAAGAGTGGTTATTGAAGAACCAAACATAGTCTGCATAAGCTTGCTTTTATCTTCAAAACGAATGTTTGCAACGTGAATCAGTTCATGTGTAAAAAACAGTTTCTGCCAGTTATCTCGGAAGGTGAATTCGGTGAGAGTACAGGGATTTGTGAACATTACAATTTCTGTAGGTGAAAAATAGGTAAAGGCATTCACAGTATTTGTGCGGCCGGTTATATAAACATTTGTTTTGTCTTGCGGGAAGGCATAAATTTTTCCAATCTGATTCCAGGCATTGTCGGCGATTTTGATATAGCCTTTGGTTGCTTCTTTTTGTGCTTCTTCGTAAATAAAGGTGAAGTGTTCTGTTTCGGTCTTTTTCCAGCCAGAAAACTTTTGTTCATTATTTTGTGAAAAAACTGAAGAAGTAATAATGGGGAATAAAATAATGGATAAAAATGTGCTTTTTTTCATGATGTACTCCTATTGTAAGTTGCTTTATTATATATAATAAAAGAAAATTATTTTATCAACGAATGGTTACTATGGCGGCAACCGGTTGCCTACTACAACGTTTTCGATTGATTTTTTATAGATAAATTTTTTGTTTTTCAATTTTTAAATAGTGCAATATTTAATACTTAGTGATAGAATAAAAATGAGCGTTTCTGCGAAATTTTTTGCCCTTCAAACGGGTCGAGAATCTAGTAAAACGATTAATAAAGGACAAGCTAAACAAATGCTTTCGCATTTGTTTTTAACGCTTTCCGATTTATCACCGGCCGCCTACCGGGCGGCCTTACTCAGGAGTAAAAAAAAGATGCGTATCAAATCTGTCTTCAGTCACAGTTTTGAAAAGTATGGTAAGGTTCTTACAGGTTATGATGTAACAGACCTTCTCAAGAAACTGGACGACACAACTAAAAAGCCGGACAATGCTGTAATCTACGAGCCTGGCGATGCTGGATTGGAAGCTCTTCCAATTGCAAAAGAATTCAGTGACAATGCTTACGGTGGAATGCCAATTCAGGTTGGTTACTGCAATGGTAACAACACAAAGCTCAACTGTCTTGAATGGCACCGTGGTTCTGAGCTCAACATTCCTTCAAATGACATGGTACTTCTTCTTGCACCTCTTCAGTCTGTAAAAAATGGAAAATTGAACACTAGCGCTGTAGAAGCTTTCTACGTTCCAAAGGGAACTGTTGTTGAAGTTTACGAAACAACTCTCCACTATGCACCTTGTAACGCAGTAAAGAACGGCGAAGTTTCTAAGGAAGGTTTCCGTGTAATTATCGTTCTTCCAAAAGATACAAATACAGAAAAGCCTGCTATTAAAGAAATTGATTTCGAAGATAAGCTTCTTTGGGCACGCAACAAGTGGCTCATTGCTCATCCAGATTCAAGCGAAGCAAAGGCTGGCGCTTTTGTAGGATTATCGGGAATTAACATCGACATCGCAAAGGCAAAATAATTAGAAAAAATTTTATAGGAGTATAATAAATGATTAACAACAAACCAAAAATTAAGATCGGTATTGTGGCTGTTAGCCGCGACTGTTTCCCAGAGTCTCTCGCTGTAAACCGCAGAAAGGCTCTTGTTGCTGCATATACAAAAAAGTATGGTGCAGATGAAATCTACGAATGTCCAATTTGTATCGTAGAATCAGAAATCCACATGTGCCAGGCTTTGGAAGACATTAAGAAGAACGGCTGTAACGCTCTTTGTGTTTACCTTGGTAACTTTGGTCCAGAAATTTCTGAGACTTTGCTTGCTAAGCACTTTGAAGGTCCTAAGATGTTCTGTGCTGCTGCAGAAGAGACTTCTAAGGATGGCGGACTTATCCAGGGTCGTGGTGATGCTTACTGTGGTATGCTCAATGCTTCTTACAACCTCAAGCTCCGCAACATCAAGGCTTACATTCCTGAATATCCAGTAGGAACTGCTGAACAGTGTGCAGATATGATTCACGAATTTGCACCAGTTGCAAAGGCAGTTTATGCTTTGAATCACCTTAAGATTATTTCTTTCGGACCACGTCCACTCAACTTCCTTGCTTGTAACGCACCTATTAAACAGCTTTACAACATTGGTGTTGAAATTGAAGAGAACTCAGAACTTGACTTGTTCGAATCATTCAACAAACACGCTGGCGACGCTCGTATTAAAGAAGTTGCTGCTGATATGGCTAAAGAACTCGGAAACGGAAACAAAAAGCCAGAAGTTCTTGAAAAACTCGCTCAGTATGAAATCACATTGCTCGACTGGGTTGAAGCTCACCGCGGATACCGTGAGTTCGTTGCAATTGCTGGTAAATGTTGGCCTGCATTCCAGACACAGTTCGGATTCGTTCCTTGCTATGTAAACAGCCGCCTTACAAAGATGGGTATTCCAGTATCTTGTGAAGTAGATATTTACGGATGTCTTTCTGAGTTCATCGGTACTGTTGTTTCTAACGATACAGTTACTCTCCTCGACATCAACAACACCGTTCCACAGGATATCTATGACGAAGACATCAAGGGTAAGCACGGAACATACACAATCAAAGATACATTCATGGGCTTCCACTGCGGAAACACAGCTTCTACAAAGCTTTCATTCTGCGAAATGAAGTATCAGTTGATTATGGCACGCGCTCTTCCTATCGAAGTAACAAACGGAACTTTGGAAGGAGATATCGTTCCAGGTCCTATCACTTTCTACCGCTTGCAGTCAACTTCTGACAATATCCTCCGCGCATACATTGCACAGGGTGAAGTTCTCCCAGTTGCTACACGCTCATTCGGTGGTATCGGTATTTTCGCAATCCCAGAAATGGGCCGCTTCTACCGCCACGTACTCATCGAAAAGAACTTCCCACACCACGGTGCTGTTGCATTCGGCCACTTTGGAAAGGAACTCTACGAAGTATTCAAGTACATCGGCGTAGCAGTAGATGAGATTGGATACAACCAGCCTAAGGGAGTTAGATACCCTACTGAGAATCCTTGGGCATAGTTCGTTAATTATGAATGAATGTCATCCTCGGGCTTGTCCCGGGGATCCATAAACAGAAAACCGCTTCTCATATGAGGAGCGGTTTTTTTATGCTTAGTTAGAGAGTGTCATATATAGTTAAATAAAGTAAATGACCGCAAAATTTACAATTTATGGGCATTTACTTGACTAACTTGATTTCCTGCATTATATTCAGAGTAGAAACCCACTTTTTTTATAATATTTGGGTTTTTACTTTAATGGAGATTCAGAATGCTCTATTCATATAAACAATGTCTCGAAAAATACAAAACGGATTACCTTCTCGAAAAAGCACTTGAAGAAAAAAAAATGTTCAAGGTCGAAAAAGGTGTATATTCTGACAAATCTTCATGCTCTAAATTAGCAGTGATTGCATTCAAAAAACCTGATTCCATTTTTACAATGAACAGTGCTTTTTATTATCAGGATTTGACCGATGAAATTCCTGACAACTACTTTATTGCGACAGAACGTAACTCAACCAAAATAAAAGACAAAGAAATTAAGCAATTATTTTATCCAAAAGAAACGGTTAATCTTGGTGTTGAAGAAAAAAATATTTTAGGAACTTCTGTCAAAGTTTATACAAAAGAGAGAATGCTTATTGAACTGATACGACACAAGAATAAAATACCCTTTGATTATTATAAAGAAATAGTTTCTAACTATCGAAATAAAACATATGAATTGGATATTCAATGGCTGGAAGAAAATGTCTCGAAATTTCCGGCATCTAAAAAAATAATGGATATTATTCAACTGGAGGTTTTCTAATGATTAGTCTTGAAGAGGAAATAAGCAAAGCTATAAAAGATGGATATTCAGAAGAAAACGCAGCCGCTAAAGTCTGCCAGGATGTGATACTTGATGCAATTAGTAGAAGCCCATTCAATAGAAATATCACAATAAAAGGTGGTGTTGTTATGCGAAGTATTACAAGTAACATCCGTCGCGCAACACAAGATATGGATATTGATTTCATCCGCTTCTCTCTTGCAGACGAATCAATAAAACTATTTGTAGAAAAACTTAATAATATTGATGGTCTCAAAATTGCGTTGAAAGGTCGCTTAGAAGAGTTGAAACAACAGGACTATCATGGAAAGAGAGCATATATAAATATAGAAGATACCTTCGGTTTCAGGATTTCAAGTAAAGTAGATTTTGGAGTACATAAACACTTGGAAATCAAACAGGAAGAGTTTTGTTTCGATGTTGCACTTCAAGAAGATGGAGTCAGCCTTCTTATCAACTCTAAAGAACAGATGTTTACAGAAAAACTTCGTTCGATTTTGAAGTTTGGTACAGTTTCAACTAGGTACAAAGATATCTTTGATATTTTCTGGCTTTCCCAAACCGTAAACAAGGAAACAATAATACAATGTCTTGAAACTTTCATTTTCAGTGATAAAGGAATGAAAGAAAACACTATGGACGATATGAGAAAAAGAATAGGTAATGTATTATCAAATCCTGAATACAGAAAGAAGCTTGCAGCATCAAAGAAAAACTGGCTGGACAAGAGTGATGACGAAGCTTGTAATGGAATAATTAATTTCTTGAATCAATTATAATAAGGTTTTAGTTAGATAACAGAAGCAATTTACCGCGCATACTTTGAATATGGCTCCTTTTACCATCACTTTGGAACGGAACTCTACGAAGTATTCAAGTACTTAGACGTAGTAGTAGACGAGATTGGATACAATCAGCCTAAGGGAGTTAGATACCCAACAGAGAATCCTTGGGATAAGCATATAATGTATAATCTTCAGTTTTAACCTGGGGAGCTATAGATAATAAACCGCTTCTCTTATGAGGAACGTTTTTTTATTTTAAAGAAAGAATAAAATTTGCAAGTTGCTTTTTTTGATTTTCAGAGAGATTTCTTAAAACTAGCTCATAACTATTGCAGTTTGTTTCTCCATCATTAAAGAAATATTCTGGGGATACTTTCAGATATTCGCAAATGTATAAGAACATATCCAAAGACGGTTTTCTTTTGTCATTTTCAATCAGATTTATGTAATTTACGTTCTGCCCAAGAGCAAGACTCAGTTCTCGAGCTGATATACCTTTTTCATTTCTTAATTTTCGAAGTTTATCAGTAAAAATTTGAATACGGTTATTTATAGAATCCGATGTAAGTCCCATAAGATTGTATTATAAAATCTTTTAGAGGTTGATATAAAATCTAATAGAATGTAATATTGTATAAATTAAAATCTATAAGAATGTAAAAGGAGTGTTTATGAAAAAAATAGGTTTTGTAATGCTAGGTTTCTTATTTTGTCTGATTAGTTGTGTAAGTACGCCAAGATCAGAAATTTTAATGGATGTGTCTTCTGAAGGTGATATATCTGGAATCGAAATAAATATTACAAAAGTAAATGTATTTGGCGATTCTTGGTATCAAAGTGCTCATAAAGACAAAGGATTTATTACAGGATTTGATGTAGAAATTATAAATAATTCAGGTAAAATATCAAAAGTTGTATGGGCAAACTCGTCTATTTCTGATAGTGCAAATACTCATATGGTTTTTATTTCTGGACAAAAATACTTAAAAGCAAATGAGGCTGCTCCAGATAGTGCAATTCCAAATGGAGCGAAGTTAAAAAAAGAAATATGTTCAGCGGATTCTGTTTCATGGTCATCTTTAGGAGGGATTTGGGTTGTCCATGAAATGCTTGGATATGATTTCACTTTATTACTGTGTATAAATGTGGATGGAACAGATTATTATGTAACAAAACAAATAAAAGTTAGAGTATAAATATTAGTTAAATGTAGAAAATATATTAATTTTTCTTGACGAATCTATATTACTACACTATGTTTATAAGTGAAAAGCCGGGTGAGTCCTTGGATAATAGCCTCGGTAATCATCTCGGATGATACGGCACCCTTAACTGGGTGCTTTTTTTATGTAAATAGCAAATTGCGAAGCAATTTACCATACGGGTCTTAGGGCGGAGCCCTAGGAGAAAGGGTAGCGGACAAGCAACAAAGCGGAGAGAAGCGGCGCTGCTTGCAGTGACGATTCGTGGAGCGACTTGCTTGGGAGCGAGGGGAAGGCCTTCCCCTCCTTCGTTTAATGATAATTTTTCCCTTTCTCTAAATTTCCAAATGAAGAATGACATATTCTCAAAAAACATAGTATAATATAGGTATGAGAATAGTTATTGTGGGTGCTGGGTTTACTGGAATTCAGCTTGCCAAACTTTTAATAAATGAAAAAAATCAGGTTGCCGTTGTTGATAATGATGAGAACACAATTCGTCATGCTTCAAATCAACTGGATTGTACAGTTATGTGTGCAGATGGTAACAATCTTGAAACGCTTGAAGAGCTTGGAATTGCAAAAGCTGATGCTCTTGTTTGCGTTACCTCTTCCGATGAAGTTAATATGATTACCTGCTCCCTCGTGGATGCAGTATATCCGGATATTTTAAAAATTGCCCGTGTTCGTAACTATGCTTACTATGTAAACACCGCCAAGGCTGAAAAAAAGCATTCAAATACCTTTGCAGGAAAACATCGTCCGCTATACGGAATCAATTATATGATTCATCCGGACGTTGAGGCTGCCGACGCAATTGTTCAGGCTGTAGAAAATGGTGCGGTTGGTAATGTCATTACTTTTGATAATTCTGACCTTGAAATTGCACGTATTACCGTTGCTGCCGGAAGTACTTTTGATGGCGTTGCGTTGAAGGAGCTTCGCACAAAAACTGATGTAAAATTCCTTGTTGCATATATCGAAAAAAATGGCGAGACTATGCTTCCAAGCGGAGATACTCAGCTTTCTGCAGATACAACTATTGGTGTTCTTGTTTCTAAGGACGATATTTCTAAGGTTGTAGAGCTTTGCGGCGCTGAACAGAAAGAGCTTAGAAAGGTTGCTTTGATTGGTGCGGGCCGTATTGGAACTATTGTTGCAGAAAAGCTGATGGGTGGTACTCAGAAGGCAAGTGGAATAGCTCGTCTGTTCACAAATATTAAGGCCCGCAGAAATTTCGATTTTGTAATAATTGATTCGAATGATGAATTGACGAAGGCTGCTTCGGAAAAATTTCCGGATGCCCGGGTTATGCGTGCAGATGCTACTGATGAAACCTTCCTTCGTGATGAGGGAATTGTAAATTTTGATCTTGCAATTTGTACTACACACAATCATGAAATGAATATGGTACTTGCTGCTTATCTGGAATCTCTTGGTGTAAAGCAGACTGTAAGCCTTGTAGGAAGTTCTGCCTTTGCGGAGATTTCTCGTAAACTTGGAATTGATGTTCCGGTTCCTCTCCGTGATGCTGTAGTTGATTCCATCATGAGTCACTTGCGCGGTAAGTCTGTAAAAGAGATTCATACTGTAACTAATGGACAGCTTGAAATTGTTGAATGTGAAGTTACTTCTGATTCTAAAGTTAATGGCAAGGAGCTTAAAGAAATTTCAAATCCAGGAACCTTCCTTGTTCTTCTGGATAAAAAGTCTGGAACAGATCAGTATCAGATTGTAAATGGAAATACCCGAATTACAGCGGGCGATCACATTGTACTTATTACCGTTGCCGAGAACAGTAAAAAAGTTCTGGCTTATTTTGGAAGTGGGGTATAATGTTTGCAATTTCTTTATTAAAAATCACATCCATTCTTCTTTCAATCGTTGGTGTGCTTTTTGCCATTCCGTTGAGTTTTGCTTTTTACTATGGTGAAACTTCGGTTTATCTTCCATTCATAATTCCAATGGCTGTGAGTTTTGTTTTTGTGCTGGCGGTAAATATTCCGACACGCAAATTTAAAATCACAATGAACACTCGACAGACCTTTTTAATTGTTGCACTTTCGTGGATTGTTGTAAGTCTGATGGGGGCAATTCCTCTTTATTTCAGCGGTAGTATTCCACGCTTTGTAGATGCATTTTTTGAAAGTGTCAGTGGCTTCTCAACAACAGGTTCAACTATTCTCAGTGAAATAGAAAGTCTTCCAGTTTCAATCAATATGCTGCGTTGTCTTACTCACTGGATTGGTGGTATGGGAATTGTAACTCTCACCGTAGCTCTTATGCCACTTCTTGGTGTTGGTGGCTTCCAGCTGATTAAGGCAGAAACTACAGGACCAGAAAAGGGAAAGGTAACTGCGCGAATCACAACTACTGCAAAAATCCTCTGGCTGATTTATCTTGGATTTACTGCGGCTGAAGCAATTGCACTCCGCATTGCCGGCATGACTTTTACGGATGCTCTTTCGCACGCTTTTGCAACTCTTGGTACCGGTGGTTTTTCTACACGTAATGCTTCAATCGGATCATATAATTCTGTTGCAATCGATGTAATCATAATGATTTTTATGTTCCTTTCGGGAATCAACTTTAGTCTTTACTTTTATATCATTACAAGAAAATTCCGTGATATTACAACTAACTCTGAGTTTAAGGCATATCTTTTACTTGTCGCAGCACTTGTGATTGCAGTTACAATTTCTCTTACAAAGTATTATGGCAGTTTTGGTAATAGCCTGCGCTACAGTTCGTTCCAGGTTGTTTCGCTTATGACCACTACAGGTTTTTCAACTGCAGATTTTATGCAGTGGCCTGCTGTTTCTCAATTTCTGCTTTTTGTTACTTTCTTTATAGGTGGATGTTCTGGATCAACTTCGGGTGGTGTAAAGGTAATCCGCTGGCTGGTTCTTGGGAAACAGGTTCAGAACGAAACACGAAAAATGCTTCATCCTCATGGAGTTTTTGCAATCCGTTTGAATGGCCGTCCTGGACGTAAGGATATTGTTTTCAACGTTGCTGCATTTATGTTTGTTTATTTTGGTCTGGTTGCCCTAACAACATTTGTAGGCTGTCTTGGAAAACTTGATGTATGGTCTGCATTTACTGGGGCTTTGAGCATGGTTGGAAACATTGGTCCTGGTTATGCGCTTTTAGGTCCAACTGCAAATTTTGGCTTTTTGCCTGATTCTGTAAAATACTGGTACAGCTTTGCAATGCTGGCTGGCCGTCTTGAATTGTATACTATGATAATTTACTTTTTGCCGGTTTATTGGGAGAAGTAAACATATAAGGGGAGAAATAAAATCATGGATTCGAATCTTACGCCAAACGACATTGCTGATTGTATTACAGCACTTATTTCCCGCAATAAACTGTGGTCTGGAAAGAAAGTATATGCTTATTTTATTGCGAATAAAACTGCCGGATGTTTTACTAATTCGCATAAATCAGAAAAATACAAAGCTTACTTTTCTAAGGTATTAGAAGAAGCAAAGCTTGAGCCTCAGTGCGTAAAAGAAATTTCTTATCGTATTTTTTCAACAGAATATGCGGGACATGCAAAGGATCTTACAAAATCAGTTGTTTCTCAGTTAATTGCAACTGATGAACCAGATATAGAAAACATTATTGTAACTGCTGGTGGCGATGGAACTTCGCTCGAAGTTCAGACTTCTCTTTATAAATGTGCAATGGAAGGTCCAAAGCATCGCGATGCAATCATGAACAAAATTACCTTGCTTCGTCTTCCGCTTGGAACTGGTAATGACGGAACAGATGGTCACTCAATTGAGGAAACTGTGCAGCTTTTGCGTGGCGGCTTACTTTTTATCAATGCACGAGCAATCCGGGTTTATCCGGAAAATACTCCTGATGAAGAAGCAATCCGTGCTTGTGGAAAGAATCCTGAAAAATATCAGGATATGAATTTTAAGGCTCCTTGGTATGCTTTTAATATTGCAAGTATTGGTTTGGATGCCTATGTTGTTTATATGACTAATACTGTAAAGAAGAAGCTTCCGGGAAATTTTTATCATCTATGTGTGCCGTTAAGTGGAATTGTTTACGACAAACATTTTCCTGTAGATAATTTAAAAATTGAAATCTTCAATAATGCAGATGATTCAGCTCCTTCACAGGAGATTAATACAAAAATTACACTGCTTGCTTATGGCGCTTCTGGAAACAGAGTTTATGGTGGCGGTCATAAGGTTTTGCCAAATGAAAACAATCTGTGTGTTTGCCCAAAAATCGGCTTGCCAAAACTTATAAAAGAAAATCATCATTTTGTAGATGGCTCTTTTGTGGGAACAGAGCTTGCAAGTCTTCATCAGGCTGGAAAAATCAGATTGAGTTATAACAAAGCAATTTTGATGCAGTGCGATGGTGAAACAGTAATGCTGAGTCCTGCGCATTTTCCCTTGATTATGGAATTAACTGATCCTTGTCTGCGAGTGTTGCAGCCAATATCAATGTAATCAATATTATTATTTAAAAAAAATTGAAAAATAATTGAATAAAAAAACATTTTTACTTTTTTGATTTTTTGGGTTAAAATAGTAATATTAATGAGTGAGTTGGAAGAGCAATTATGCTGTGACAAAGAAAAAATCAAAATCTCAGTCAGTTTACAGCTGCCAATAGAAATGACGACATATACGTTGCCAAAGAATACCGAAGTGTATATTCGCAATGTTATGGAGATATTTCTGGAGGAGTGTCATCAGGAGCATCTTAAAGAGTATTTAAACTTTTGTTTGAGTGAGCTTCTGACGAACGCTAAAAAGGCCAATACAAAGCGTGTCTACTTTAAGGAAAAGGGACTTGATATAAACAATCCCGAAGACTACGAAAAGGGTATGGAAAACTTTAAGATGGATACCCTCACTAATATTGACCACTACCTGGAACTTCAGAAAAAAGCCGGCCTTTATATCAAACTTGCCCTTAGAATTCAAGCAGACAAAATCTACATAGAAATCAAAAATAATTCAGTACTTACAGTTTTCGAAAAAGAGCGCATTCAACAGAAATTGGATAGCGTTCAGCAGTATAAGAATTTTGACGAGGTTCTTACAAACGTTCTCGATCAGTCAGAAGGTGCGGGACTTGGTATTATCATCATCATTCTTATGCTTCAGAAGGTTGGGCTTTCTAAAGAAAACTATCAGGTAATTTCTGATGAAGACGAAACAATTACAAGAATCATTCTTCCTTGCAATAAAACTGTTTTTGCAGGCGTAGAAATGCTTTCTTATGAGTTTGTAAATCTTGAAGATAATCTGCCAATCATAAAATCAAGTTTTGAAAAAGCTGAAGAAATTGTAAATAAAGATGGACCTGTAGACCGCAATGCTCTCTACGAAGTAATCCGTAAAGATATAACACTTGCACTTTTGCTCTTTAAGGAAGTTCTTCCAAAAGATAAAAAATGCTTTAGTCTTCCAAAGGCGATGGCCCAGCTTTCTGATAACGACTTAAAGTTTGTTTACAATTTAAGTAATCCGAGAATTCGCTTTGTAGAAGAAAGTGAAGTTATTATGAGAATTTGGGAGCATTCTCGCCGAGTTGCTTATTATACTTACAATTTGTATAAGAACAGCAAGTTTAAAGATAGCTTCCAGGAAGATGAAGAATATATGTATCTTCTTGGACTCTTTAATAGCGTTGGCGGCTTTCTTATTGCTAGTGCTAGTGAGAATCAGCTGTCTTATATCACGGAATTAAGTCAACAGTATATTGAATACGGTGACAAGATTCTTGATATGTTTATGCATAGAAATGCTTCTACCTATCTTACAATGGTTGCAGCCAGAAATTATGGTTTTGATATGAATATCTGCTATGACCTTGTTGGATGGAATGGACTTGCAAGAGTACCTGAGAATGCTAAGAAACGTGTAGGTATTCTTCATCTTGCAGAAATGTGCGAATTCTATGATCGCGGTACTGCAGATTTTTATCAGGTAGATAAGCAGGTTCGTAAAGATTTTGAAATCGAAACAGAAGCACAGTTCAAATACTTAATTCAGCAATTAAAAGCTGGCTATACAAAATAATTTTTTGAATTGATACAAATATTTTTTTCTTGTCGGCCATGCGGTTAAACTGTTATAATTATTCTTATGAAAGCTTCTACAACTAAAACTGTAAAATCAGATAAACCAGTTAAGACTGTTGGAATTTTGACTTCTGGTGGAGATGCGCCAGGGCTTAATGCGGCAATCCGGGCTCTTTGTATTTCAGGCAAAAATAATTACGGAATTAAATTTATTGGTGTCCGCAATGGATATCGTGGCCTGATTGAAAATGATACCTTTAAGATGGATGAAATTGATTTAGAGCCACTTATTTCTCAAGGTGGAACAATTCTTGGAACCTCCCGCGTAAAGCCTTTCAAAAATCCTGTTCCTGATCCTAAGACAGGACTTTTACCAGTTGAAGCAATTAAAGAAACTTTCAAAAAAAATAAACTTGATGCTCTTGTGTGTCTTGGCGGTAATGGTACAAATACTACAGCGTCTCTTTTGTCTGAAGCTGGCTTTAATGTGATTGGTATGCCAAAGACAATTGATAATGATATTGTTGGTACCGACGAGACCTTTGGTTTTCATACTGCAATTGATATTGCAACTCACGGAATAGAAGCAAATCGTACTACTGCAAAAAGTCATAGCCGTGCAATGGTTGTAGAAATTATGGGACACAAGGTTGGCTGGCTTGGATTATATGCAGGACTTGCCGGCCGCGCAGATGTAATTCTTCTTCCAGAGATTCCTTATGATATTAAAAAGATTGCAAAATATATGAAAGCCAAGAAGGCTAAAGGGCAGAATTATTTTATTATTGCCTGCTCTGAAGGTGCAATTAATTTAGATGAAGCAGCTTTGGGAAAGAAAGAGTTCAAGAAGGCACGTGAGGCAATGACTCAGAGTGTTGGCTTCCGTGTTGCAAAAGAAATTGAAGCGGCGACAGGAATTGAAACCAGAACAAGCGTATTAGGTTATGTTCAGCGTGGTGCAGATCCTGTTCCTTATGATATGATTCTTGCTACAAAGCTTGGAAATGCTGCAGCAGATTTTCTTGCAGAAAAGAAATTCGGAAATCTTGTTGCAGTAAAGAATGGCGGAATTGTTGCAACTCCGCTTTCTGTAGTTGCGGGACGAGTAAAGGAAATTACAGAAAATGATCCTGTTCTCAAAACTGCCCGTGATTTAGGAATTTGTTTTGGCGACTAATGGTGATTTGAAGTGTCATCGCTGTGCTGTGTGTGACGGCTATGGCTGTCCAGGAATGCTTCCGGGGCTTGGTGGTGTTTTTGAAGGAAAAAACTTTCAGTTAAATTATGAAGGCTGGCGAGAATTGCTGGAAGAAGCTGTAGAAAAAGGTGATGGAGATAAAATCTGCAGTATTCCAGTAGAGCCTTCTATTGTTCGTTGTGGTCCAGTAACAGGTGCAGTTGAAAATATTGGATACACAAACGAGGCAGACTTTTATTTGCCGTACTTGCGCAATGCAGCGCGAGCAGGTTTTGGTCTTTGCGTGGGTGATGGTTGCCCAGATGAAAAACTTAAGCTTGGCCTTACTGCTGTACGCGAATTGAATGTGCCTGCAGCCTTCTTCTTAAAACCATATCCTCAGGAAAAATTATTTGAACGGGTTGAATGGATTCGCCCGCATGCTTCTCATATTGGAATTGATATTGATTCGTATAATATTGTTACAATGCGAAATCTTGTGAATCTTGAACGTAAGACTGCGGCTCAACTGCAGGAGTTCCGAGAGCATACAAAACTTCCATTTGTAATAAAAGGTGTATTTACGCCAGACGACCTAACGTTAGTTAGTTTAGTCCGCCCAGATGTTGTCTATATTTCTAATCATGGTGGACGTGTAGAAACTCGTATTGGCAGCACGGCTCACTTCCTTGCGGAAAACGCTAAGGAACTCAAAAAGTATTGTAAAGAAATTTGGGTTGATGGTGGAATCCGTACTAAGCAGGATATTCAGACGGCTTTATATTATGGGGCAGATCAGGTGATTGCGGCGCGGCCATTGATAAGAGCAACTTTCGATGACCACTACGCCGAAACTGTAGAGGAACTTATGGGTTAAAATTTAACCTCATAGCCGCTGTAAGTAGCCAGCAAGCTGATTCGGTCTTCAATTCCCACAATATTAAAAATCTGATGCATACGATTCTTGAGAGTACCTACTGTAACTCCTGAATCACTTGCGATCTCTTCATATTTTCTTTCTTCAAGAATTTGTTTAAGCCATTCTTTATCGCGCTGTGTAAGCTCTGTGTATTTTGATAAATCCCAGATACGTGCAGTTTTTTTGACATGAACTAAGTGTAAGAAATTTGTAGTAAAGAAAACAGTCACAAGTAATGCCAGAGAATAACCACAAGAAACAATATAAGAATTAATACAAACAATAGCTCCAAATCTTGCACTGAAACTAATAAGTGTCATATTAAAAATTATGGAAATAGCTATTTTCAATATTCTATGAGTTTTATAATAACCAAGGAAAAGAAGACATGAAATACCCATAAAATACAAAAGCTGACCAATAGGATTTGCAGCAAGAGTATATACAATAATGATTTTAAAAGAATATAAAAAAGCAATCAGTGCGAAAATACTTATATGTTGTGGAACAAAAAGTAACGCAATAAAAAAGGCAAGGCTTATAGAATCAACAATTGCTGTGAGCAAATCAGATTCTAAGAAGGATATAAAACTCTTGATTTCCGGTATTTCAAGAGTAAAGTCTGTACGTAAGAATAAACGAACAATGCATAGCAGTTCTACTACAATACCGTTTATGCATAAAAAACGGATTAAGTTTCTTGATGACTTAGAATAAACTATAGTTCTCATATTTTTAATTTCCCTGTATTTTTTAAGTCTAGTTTAACGGAAAATTTAAAAAAAAGCAAAAAAAACTTGACATCTCTATTGTATCACTGTATTATGTGCTTAATACAACAATACAAGGTAAAATACAGGCCGTTTTGGCTTTAACAGGAGTCATATGGAATATCAGTTTACAAATGATAAACCGATTTATCTTCAGCTTATAGACTATTTTAAGTCTCAGATTATTTCGGGTGAATTACCGGAAGGCAGCAGACTTGAATCGGTTAGGGACCTTGCAGTTAAGGCTCACGTAAATCCGAATACTATGCAGAAGGCTCTCTCTGAGCTGGAACGAATGGAGCTGGTTCGAACCGAAAGAACTTCGGGTCGTTTTATTACAGACGATAAGGAAAAAATCAAAGCTATGAAAGAAGAAGTTGCAAAGAACGAAATAACTGCGTTTCTTGAAAAAATGAAATCACTCGGATTCGATAAAGAAGAAGTTATTAAAATAATTGAAGAAGAATAGGAGTACATCATGGAAACAGTTTTGGAATGCAAAGATCTGACAAAAAAATATATAACAAAAACTGCACTTAAAGGAATTGATTTGTCTGTTCCAAAAGGCGCAATAGTTGGTCTTCTCGGTCCAAATGGCAGCGGTAAAACAACTTTACTTAAACTTGCTGCAGGACTTTTAAAACCTACTTCCGGTGAGATCCTTGTCTGCGGTCTTAAGCCTGGCGCTGAATCAAAAGAGATTGCAGCTTATCAGCCAGATAGAGTTTATCTGAACGACTGGATGACAGTAAACGACCTTGTTCAGATGATGGCTGATTTTTATAAGAACTTTAATAAAGATAAAGCTTATGAAATGCTTAAAAATTTGAAAATTGAAAAGGGCGAAAAATTAAAGAGCCTTTCAAAAGGAACAAAGGAAAAGGTTCAGCTGATTTTGACAATGAGCCGTGAAGCTCCTCTTTATATGCTTGATGAGCCGATTGGCGGTGTAGATCCTGCTGCACGAGATTATATTCTTAATACAATTATTTCAAACTACAGCGAGAATTCTACAGTCATAATTTCAACACACTTAATCAGCGATATAGAATCAGTTTTGAATTATGTTCTTTTCTTAAAGGAAGGCAACATTATCCGTCAGGGAGATGTTGAATCTATCCGCGAAGAAAAAGGAATGTCTATTGATCAGCTCTTCCGTGAAGAGTTCAGATGCTAACTAACGATAGTTTGTTTTAAGGAGATATAAAATGGAAAATAAAAAGACTATAAGAAATCCTTTTCCCTGGATTGGAAAAGTTTTTAAATATGAGATGAAGCATTCGGTAAGAATTCTTTTGCCGGTTCTTGTTGCGATCCTTGCAATAGCCTTAATTGCAGGTTGTTTTATACCATTAGATAATGAAGGACAGCTGGATTTGGATTTCTCATTTACAATTGGTAGTGATGAGAATGTAATGAACGGTTTGGCAGGTTTCTTCCTTATGATTTACTGGATACTGGTAGTAGTATCAGCTGTTGTTACAATTAGTGTTATTACAAAACGTTTCAAAAATGGGCTTTTAGGTGATGAAGCATATTTGAATCTTTCTTTGCCGGTTACAATTGGAGAGCACCTTTGGGGACGTATTTGCACTGTTGTAGTCTGGGATTTGATTTATACAGCTGTAATGTTTATTTCGTTTATTTTAGTTTTCATCAAAAATCTTAGTTTTATTAATTTTGATGGGGGCTGGCAGGTCTGGTTCTTTGGTTTCATCCTTTTTGATATGGCCTGGTCATTGTGCTTAATTCTTTTTATATATCTGGTAAATGCTCTTGGTCATTTGTCTAAAAAACATAGAACCCTTGTTAAACTTGCTTCTATTATTATTCTTCTCGGTTTTACATCAAGACTTATGGGAATGATAAATATTGGTTATCTGAATAATGCTTCAGAAACAATATTCTACTGGAATGCACTTATAGGAGTGATACTTTCAGCAATTTACGGTACGGTAACTTACTTTATTTTGAAGTTAAAGTTGAATCTTGAGTAACAGATTGCCCGGTCAAGCCGGGCAATGACAATCCGGTTAATAATACGCAATAGTATAACGCCCGCATTCTTCGAAGCCGAGTTTCTGGTAGAGATTGAATGCGGGCTTATTTTTTTCTTTTACAAAAAGCACTGGTTGTTTTTGAGCTCGTGTAGCACGGTTACACAGGGCCTGAATGAGTGCTCCTGCATAACCATTACGGCGGTAAAGTGGGTGAGTGTATACGCCGCCAATCTGAACACAATTAATTCCAATTGCATTTGTGTTTGCCTTTGCGACTATTTCTCCGTCTACAGTCATTGCAAGGCAAATCTGGTTCTTTAGTATCTGGCGCAGAGTGATGTCTACTTCGGCATCTGTGAGCGTGCGGCCGGGAACGGCAACTTCATCTTTTAGGTAATCTTTTTGAAGTGAATGAAGAAAGTCCATATCATGTTCCGTACAGCGGATTATTTCTTCGCCGCCAGAAAGCGTAGAAACCACCGAATTCTGCGTGTTCGACCATCTCATCATTTTATATGGATAAACTTGTTTAGGATTCGGGAAGAACTTGATAAGGTAATCTGTTGTGGTTGTTTCACCGCTTATGCAGCGTACTGGTTTTTGCAGAAGATATGGAAGATCTTCTAGTAGAGATATTTTATCAATTTTAGAAATGTCAGGAATACAGTGGTAGAGAGTGGAGTCTAGATTTAGAATTCCGACAGGTTCAACCATCGAACTTTCAGAAGTTGAAATAAAGACAAGTTTGTCAGATTTGCGTCGGATGAGTGAAGCCAGTGAAACACAGGTTTCTTCGTGTGGTCTCACAAATTGTTCTGCCACAAGAAAATCTTGTGGTGTTTCAACAGGAATTAGTTTCATATTTTTTGTTTTATGGTTCCATCCTGATTAACTGTCATTTTGGAACCATCAGGTCGTGTGTATTCTATTTCGTCATCTCCAACTGGATAGATATAATATCCACCTTGAGCATCTGGGAGAGCAATGCAGGAAGAAAACATCATTGCTGCAAGAACAATGGAAATAATAAGATAAATCTTTTTCATAGAATCTCCTTTTTATTAAATAGAATTACGGTCTGTTTGGCTTTGCTTTCTTGGTTGTTGTATTTTTTGAGGTAGTACTTTTTGTTGTATTACCAGGTCTGTTAGGTTTCTGTTTTTTCTCTGGCTCTGAATAAGTGTAATCTGTATCCTGAATGTCGCGAAGGACAATGCAAGAAGACATCATCATTGTTGCGAGAACAAGGGAAATAATAAGAATTAGTTTTTTCATAAACGCCTCCTAATAGATTCTCGGGTCAAGCCCGAGAATGACATATTTGTTGTCGGGGAAAGACACTAATTTCTAAAACTATGAATTGGAGCTGGGATGCGGCCACCACGGTTGATGAAGTCTGCACAGCCAAACTTGCTTACTGGCATTACAGGACAACCACCAAGAAGTCCACCGAACTCTACCCATTCACCAGCCTTCTTTCCAGGTGCTGGAATCAAGCGGCAGGCTGTAGTTTTATTGTTTACCATACCAATTGCAAACTCATCAGCGAGAATACCGGAAATTGTTGTTGCAGGAGTATCGCCAGGAATTGCAATCATATCAAGACCTACAGAACAAACTGTAGTCATTGCTTCAAGCTTTTCAAGACAGATAGAACCATTCTTTGCAGCTTCAATCATACCTTCATCTTCTGAAACCGGAATAAAGGCACCAGAAAGTCCACCAACGTTTGTAGATGCCATAACACCGCCCTTCTTTACCATATCAGTAAGCATAGCGAGGGCAGCTGTTGTTCCTGGAGCACCACAGCCATCAAGACCAATTTCTTCGAGGATGCGGGCAACAGAATCACCAACGGCTGGAGTAGGAGCGAGTGACAAATCAAGAATACCAAACTGAACGCCAAGACGTTTTGCGGCTTCGCTTCCAACAAGCTGACCCATACGGGTAATCTTAAAGGCCATCTTTTTGATTCCATCAGCGAGAACATTGATTGGCTGGCCTTTATACTCTTTGGCAGCTGCCAGAATAACTCCAGGGCCGGAAACTCCAACGTTGATAACGCAGTCAGCTTCTCCAGGACCGTGGAAGGCACCTGCCATAAATGGGTTATCTTCTGGCGCATTACAGAATACAACAAGCTTTGCACAGCCGTTTACTTCGCAGTTCTTAGAAACTTCTGCAGTTTTTACGATTGTTTCACCCATCAGCTTAACTGCATCCATGTTGATTCCGGATTTTGTCGAGCCAACATTTACGCTTGAGCATACAAAATCAGTTGTAGCAAGAGCTTCTGGAATTGAGTCAATTAAAATGCGGTCTGCGGGAGTAATACCTTTCTGAACGAGGGCAGAAAATCCGCCGATAAAGTTTACGCCAAGCTCGTGAGCACATCGATCGAGGGTTTTTATATATGGAACATAATTTTTGGCTTCACTGGCTCCTGCAACGAGTGCAATTGGAGTTACGGAGATTCGTTTATTGATGATAGGTACACCAAATTCCTTTTCAATATCCTGACCAGTCTGAACCAGCTTTCCGGCCTTGTTCATAATCTTGTCGTAGATTTTATCGCAGGCACGTTTGCTGTCTGAATCAGCACAATCCAAAAGTGAAATACCCATTGTAATACAGCGGATATCCAGCTTCTGGCGCATAAACATATTTACAGTTTCCTGAATCTCATTTGGTGAAAAAATCATATTGTTATCCTATTAATTTAATGTTTCTAATATTATACAGCGGAATTAAAGGAATGATAATAGGGGGTGATGTTTATTGTCATTCCCGCGCTTGACGCGGGAATCTGTATATGACATGTCAGTTATAGATTGTCGGGTCAAGCCCGACAATGACAGCTTTTAATATATAAATTACGGACGATTAGGTCTTGCCTTTGGGCGGTTTGGACGACTTGGACGTGAAGGTGTTACGTAAACTGTGCGCGGTGGAGTTGTTACTGCGTGGAAAACTCCGCCGATAATGCTTCCTACAACAAGTGCGCCAAGTACGTCGTCGGCATCAACTGTGTCTTCTACAACTACTGTCTGAACTTTTACATCAGTTGGTTTTTCTGCGTAATAGTCCTTTGGAACCTTCTGCTTTGCCTTGCCGATTACTGTATCATCATAATTATCAACAAGTTTTGCACTGATGATATAGTTTGGACCGTCTGCTTCGATTTTTCCGGTACAGATATAATCTGCTTCATCTGATTTTGATACTACTTCAAGAACATCTGAACAGTAAAGCGAGAACTGAACAGATTTAGAAATCTTTTTGCGTTCGTTGTTTCCTAAATCAGAAGTGAAAACTTTTACGGCAACGGTTGCGCCTTCATCATCAAAATTTTTCAGAAGCTTTTCAACAAGGCTGTCAAAAGGATCTGGTGTGCTCTCTGCAAATACGAGGCCTGCGGAGACAGTAAACAAAATTAAAAGAATAGAAATAATTTTCTTCATGCTTTTTCTCCTCTATATGAGATTTTTGTCTCTCTAGATATTATAACACATGAAAGATGGAAAAGTGTCACTTATTAAATGAAGAAAAAATATACTTTAATCCCAAGATGAATCAGATATAATAAAGGAGTCTGTATACCATTCTTCTTTTTCTGTTGTTTCTTTCGATTTTTGAATAAAATATAATTCTACTGGAATAAAAATTGTTTTATTTGGTTTTATCATAATATTCTGTGATATAGTTTTATAATATGTTCTTTTATTTGTATCTGCCTGTATGTTAATAGTTGAATTGTAAATAGTCATATTACTGATATTTGATATTTTTAATGTAGCAATAATATAATGAGAATCTTCTTCATTTTGGGTATAGATAGAAAGTAATTCACAAGTACCCTGAGGACTTTCAAAAAATGAACAACTCAGAAATGTTGATACAAAAATAGCCAAGATAATAATAACTCTAATAAACGAATGAATAGAAAGTTTATTTTTCATAATAAATCTCCACAAAAATTTTTCAAAATTAATGCTTCGCTTGAACACATATTAATTATACTAATATGATTATCAACACATTCCCAAAAAGTATTTATATAATCCATATATATTTGGTAATAGAAGGTTTCACTCTTCAAAAATTCATCTTTGGAGATTATATTATTTTTGTATAAATTTTGCCTTTTCTCTCTAAACGATTGTTCAGATTTTATTTCAACATTTAGATTTTCTATGTATTCATGCTTAGTATTTACATTTTCTTTTAGGATTTCTAATTCTTTTTTTTGAGAACTTTGTAAAATGGATAATTCAATTTCTATCGAATTCTTTTTTAATTTATAAATTTCCTTTCTTGTTTTTTTAGCTAGTGGAATATCAAAGTTTTTTCTTATTCCAATTATTATAGAATAATCAAAGAAGTTTTTGTTTTCTTTTAAAATACGGAAAGATTTGTACCAATCGCCATAGGTATTATTTATGTTGTTATTTGGAGAAAGAGACGAAATCATAAAGAACTCTGGAGCAAAGTTCATTTCTTCTGTTTGATATTGAAGTAGATGTTGCTTTAGAATACTTGAATAAATCTTTGATTCAATATTTTTTTCAATACTTTCATTTTCTATTTCAAGGGATGTATATATTTGGTGAATCATTTTATAAAGCGCATAACGTTCTTCATTTAAATTTGAGATATTAAAATATGGTACTAAAAGTAAAAGCTCTTTTCTTATATTCTCTTTTTCGGAGCGAATATTGTTTAGATTGTTAAGAGCTTGTAAATACTGATGACGCGAATAGTGTATTTGGAGATTAGATTGTAAGCCTGAGTTATTTTTTTCTATGGATGTATTTAGTTCGCTTTCATATTCTTGTACAAGGGAATTATAATAATTTTCTTGTGAACAAAAACAATCAAATTTTTTTATAATTTGAAGAATTTTTTGAATTTCATAGTTAAGATTTTGTTTATATATTAATTCAGCATATTTTGTTTGTTCTTTTATAAGAAAAAACTCTGGATCTTTTGTGATTCCAAAAGCTCCTCTGCTAAGGTATTGGTTAAGACTGAACTGAATTTGAGGAGATTGCAGGAATACTCTGTTACTAATAGAATAATTAAGCCCATAACTGGAATTTAAGGAAAGATAACCATTCCCTGGAAGTTTTTGATTTATCACTATATTAGTTATTGAGTTAGAAAGCCATATTTGCTCTAATCCAGAATTTTGATTTAAGATAGATATAGAATCTCCTCTTGTATACTTAAAAGTATTCTGGAGTTCAAAATAAAGAGTTGGAAGCCATTTATAATTATATTGGTTTTTATTTATAATAGAAAAAATGTATTCTTTTTTGATTTCATTTACCTTTTTACTTTTTTCAAAGGCTGTGTGCATAAATTCAATCCAATAATTATTTCCAGTAGAGGAAATATCTGGTTGTGCATAAATATTGACTGAAAATAAGATTGCGATAATCAGAAAAATGAACTTGCGTTTATAATTGTTATTTAGTACCATAAATTCATTTTCTCCAATATAAATTTCAGAACAGTTTTTTTTGATATGATAATCCTTGCATCGACTTGGAGTCCGACTTTCAAGGGGTATACTTTTCCCTTCTTGTCAGATAAGGATAATTTGTTAAGATTTGTTTTGATCAGAAAGAAAGCTTCTCCATTTTGAGTTCTTGTAATATCTGGATCTATAGTAATAATTTTACCTTCGGTTCCGCCAAATTCATGATATGGAAGACTAGGAAAGCGCATTTTTACATTCATTCCACTTTCAATTTTTCCAGCTTGCTTTGCAGGAATTGAAAGTTCAACTTTTACCATATTTGTATCATTTGGAATTACATTGAACAGTTTTTCTCCAGCTTGAATCCAATCATTTTCGTTAAATACTGATATTTCCTGAATAATTCCATCTATAGGAGCACGAACTTTTGTATATAAAAGAGAATCTTCTATTTGTTTTAGTTTAGCTTTATTAATTTTTTTGGAGGTTTCGTAGCTTATTATTTCAGATTCTATATCATGTTTGAAAGAAATATCATAGTTATCAAAATTATTGCAGGAAATAAGGTATTCAGTTTCAAGTTCATGAACTCTCGTTATTGTGGTCATAGACTCAGGCAATTTTTTCTCAAGTAAAAATTGTTCCTGATAAAGTTTTTTTTGATTTTCAAGTTTTTCTAGATTTGTTTTCCATAATTCATATCGTAAAAAAGCTTCATAATGGTTTTTATCGATTTTATTATTCTTGAATAATATACTTTCTTTGATTTCATATAGTGCAGTTAATTTTTCGTTTTCTTCTTCCATTTGGGATAAAAGACTTTCTTTTTCGGCTTCTAATTGAGTAGGGTCAATTTCAAGTAGTATTTGGCCCTTAGAAACTGATTGCCCAGATTCATACGTAATAGATTTTATACGTCCTGTAACTGCATTAGAAATAGATGAAATTTTTTCTTCAGGTCTAATTGTACCAGGAACTTTTATAACTTCTTCAAATTTAGCAAAAGAAATGAAAATGAAAACAGAAACAATTAACGCGGTTAATGAACAAATAATTATGCTTTGAAATAAAGGTTTTTTCCGTAAAAAGAATTCTTGAGTGTATGGAATTGTTTCTTCAGCATAATATTTCATAATTGTATTACTTCCTGATTTTGGCTTTCCCACATTTGTGCATAAATACCATTTTTATTTAATAGATTTATGTGAGTACCATTTTCTAAAAGTTTTCCGTCTTTTAATACAAAGATTTGATCGCAATTTTTAATCGTAGAAAGTCTGTGCGCAACTATTATAGTTGTCATACCTTTGCCGATATTATCGATTGTTTTCATAATTGCAGCTTCTGAAAGACTATCCAGACTTGAGGTTGCTTCATCCAAAACAAGAATTTTTGGTTTTCTTAAAAGAGTTCTAGCAAGAGCTATTCTTTGCCGTTCTCCGCCAGAAAGAGATGCTCCACGTTCTCCAATTTTGGTAGCAAAACGTTCGTTTAATTTTGAAATAAAACCGAGGGCTTCTGCATCCTTTGCTGCATTAAATATTTCCTCTGGGGTTACATCATAATTTCCCCAAGTAATGTTTTCTTCTATAGTTCCTGAAAAAAGTAGGATTTCTTGAGGAACATAACCAAAAAAACTTCTGTAAGATGCTGTATTAATATCTTTTATGTTCTTTTCATCTAAAAAAATATCACCACTATCAGGATTATAAAATTTAAGGAGCATCTTTATTAATGTTGTTTTTCCAGAACCAGAAGGACCTACAAAAGCAACCTTTTGACCAGCTTTTATATCCAGAGAAATGTTTTCCAAAGTGTTTCCCCTGCTTCCATAAGAAAAGGTTAGATTTTTTATACTAATGTTGCCTTGTGTTTCTTTAAGCCTAAATAGACCGCTATTTAGATTGTCTTCTTCGTTTAAATCTAGAATTTCACCAAGACGTCTACTTGCAACTGAGAGTTCCTGTAATTGTGGCTGTAGAGTAATGAGACGGCTTAGGGGGCCTAAAAAATATCCCAACAGAGTTACAAAAGAAATTAGTTCACCTAGCGAAAGTTTACCTTGCATAATAAGGAAACTTCCATACCAATATACAGCAAGGTTTCCAGTCTGAGAAAGAAAACCTTGTAAAGTACCTTGAAAGTTTCCCAGATTGGATAATTTAAAATCTTTAGAAACTGAGTCTAATATTTTTAGTTCAGCTTTATCATAAGAATCATTTTCTGTTGAAAGAGCTTTTACTGTAGCAATTCCGTTAATCATTTCTACAAAGTGTGAATATTTTTCTGCTTCAATTACAGAACGCGTGTATATTAGTTTTTTAAATTTCTTTGAAAATGTAAGAACAAGCAAGCCAGATAGAATTACAGGAATTATTGCAATTCCTATAAGAGAGGAACTAAAAGTGAAGAGAACAATTCCACCAAAAATAAGCATGATACAGTCAAGTATTACACCAATAGTCATACTTGAAAGGGCATTTTTTATTGTGCCAATATCACCCAAACGTGAAAGAATTTCTCCGGTTTTACGTTGCATGAAAAAATCCAATGGAAGATGCAAAATGTGGTTGAAATATTCAAGGGTTAGAGAAGCATCCATTTTGTTGCTTAAAAATATAATCAAATTATTTCTTGCAAAACCTAAGAGGCTTTGAAATATCAAAACAATAAGATATGCAACAGAAACGGAAATAAGGGCTTGAGGTAAATAAGAATAAATAACATCATCAATTAAATAACGAAAATAAAAAGCTCCAAGAATTCCAAGGATTGTAAGAACAAAACTTGCTATAAAAACTTCAATTGCAATTGTTTTATTTTGCTGAAGTAGATACCAGAATCGTTGGAAAAAAGTTTTATCGTCATTTGTTTTTTCAAAATGCGAGTTGGGAGAAATGAAGAAAAAGATACCTGTCCACCATTGATAAAATAAGTCAATTTTAATCCAACAAAGAGAGTCGGCTGGGTCAGCAACCAATAGTTTGTTTTGTTTGATTTTGTAAACAACAATATAGTGCTCCAAACCATCTCTATTTATGTGAACAATTATTGGAAAAGGTAAATCAGTGCGTAATTTTTTCTCTTTTGCAATTAATGCCTTACAGGTAAAACCTATTGAGGATGCAGCTTTTATAATTCCTTTGCCGGAGGTTCCTTTAGTGTCAGTTCCAGCAAGGTTTCTAATCTTTGTTATAGAAATTCTTTTTCCATAATATTTTGCTATAGTTGCTAAACAGGCAGCACCGCAATCTGTCTCATCCTGTTGTTTTACCAAACAATATTTCATTATTAAATTCATAAATTAAAAAAAATATATCACTTGACAGAAAAAAAAAAAAAGTCACTATAATAAGATTATAAGAAAAAATCAAGATATTTTTGAAAAAAATCAAAAATATAAAATACCATATTATATTTTATGAAGGATAGAATATGAAAAAGTACACTAACTACGGAATCTATGACTTTGCAGATTATGCAGAAGAACTTACAGGAGAGGCCCTTATTATAGTAAATGGTGGAAGCTGTGGAGGTGGACCTTCAGGAAGAGGCAGTTCTTCTAGTGGAAGTGGGGGGTCGGCAAGTGGAAGCTCTTGCGGAGGAGGTCAAGTTAGTAGTAACGGATCTTCGTATACTGGAGGAAGCTACAGTTGCTCTGGAAGCAATTCAGCTGGAAGTGGTGGCTGTAGCGGAGGCGTATCAGGAGGCTGTAGTGGAGGAGGAAGTTACAGCTGCTCCGGAACTGTTTCATCAAATTTCAGCAATTGTGGTGGTGGGGGAAACTATAGTTGCTCTGGTGTCTATTCTTCAGGGTGTGGCGGCGGAACTTCAGGTGGAAGTAATAAATCTGTTGTACCGACATATACAAAGCAGGGAACTTTTGTTTGTGGAAATGGTTTTACAACGAATTTTGGAGACCATGCGTGTGCGGCAACTTCTTTGTTAAATGAATTATCTGAGCAGTATACAAAAGAGACAGGTAAAACTCTAACTGATAAACAGATTTATGATGCGATGGAAGCGGCTGTTAAGGCCAAACATATAAATGGTCTTGATGCAACAATAGAAAACTGGGAACAAGCAGCTAATGATATGGCAACTTCAATGGGGCTGAAGGGGACATATAAATATACAACTGATGTAGACAAAGCAGATGCAATTATTTATGCTTGGGATTATAAAGGTGATCCTCGTCCAGATCATTTTGTTAGTGATATAGGTAACGGAAAGTATTATGATCCATATAACGGGACAATTGGTGATGTTTCTGCATTGACGCTTGCAACAACAGGTAATGGAGGGTACCGCATGCTGGATTACTCTCGGTAGTCATATAAGGTGGTAATATGAATAAAAAGATAATTTCAATAGTTTTAAGCATGCTTTTTCTTATTCAGACTTATGCAAAAGAATATATAGATGTTATTAAAGACAAATACCTGAATAAATTACAGATTCCAAACAATGTGTTTTATATTAATAAGCCAGTTATACCTCCGTCGGATGACTTTCATTTGGAAGTTTATAGAGAGAGTACTTCTGATTTTTTAAAGTTTATGAAGCCTTGTCTTAATGAGAGACTATTTCCAACAGAAGATTCCATGACTTTAGAAAGTATAAAAAATGCGTTGAAAGAAAAAAAATATATCTATGAATATCCGTCCTCTGATTATGAGGTTTATGATTGGATATCTGTATCAAATGCAGATATATCAATTCAATATTCACAGGCGGAGTTTGGAAAAATTTATGGTCTAGGTTGTTTTATAATTCAAATATTCATAGAAGACTGGGTTTATTTTATCCGTTTTAGGGATAATATTGATGTTGAAGAACAAAATGACTATTTTGATAAAATGAAAAAATATATATATTTTCGTAAAGGTGAAAAGCAAGATTACGAACGAGGAATAGAGGGGTCTCAGGGCTATTATATGCGACAAAAAAATGCTCCACTTTTTTATAACTATCTGTTGAGTGTTACAGATGAAAATGATCGCGGTTACCAGTTTATACATACATTTAATCAATTATTGAATTCGGTAAAGGAAATATTTAATTAAAAAAATGAGCAAGTTATGGAAAAAGAAAGTCTTTTTACAAAGAATCATAATATAAAAGAAGATATTGCTTTTGCACAGCGACAACAGTTATTGAATCCAATTAACGGGTGGTTTTCTCCGGCTTCGCATGGTATTTTTTCTTTTTTTTTGGAATTTCAGAATCAGTATAGTATTTGTGGAAACCTTGGAGAGATTGGAGTTTGGGAAGGAAAATCTTCGACAATAATATGTAATTTCTCTAAAGAATCTGAAAAAATATTTTTGATTGATCCTCTTATAGAAAAGAATAAAGAAGTTATTTATCGTAATATTGATTCTGTTTGTAGGAGAATACCGGATAATTGTCTTTTATGTAATTATAAATCGGAAGATTTCTTAAAAGAGAATACTAATCAGGATTTATTAAACTCTTTTCGTTTTTTCCATATTGATGGTTGTCATACAGGTTCAAATGTTTATTTTGATATGGAATTGGCGGATAAGCTGTTAACATTAGATGCGGTTCTTGTAGTGGATGATTTTTTTAATCCAGGATATCCACAGATTACCGAGGCTGTATATAAATATGTTTTTTTAAATCCTTATAAATTCCGAATTTTCTTTGCAGCTTTTAATAAGGCATATTTATGTCGTCCAGAGAAGTATACATTCTATTATTCACATACATTGGAAAATCTACAACAAAACATGTTGTCAAAAGGAATGGCTTTTACAATAAAAAAGACATCTTCTATAGGCGATTGCTATACTCTTGCGGCGGAAGAATTCAATCCACAAATAGATTTAGCAAGTGGTATGCAAGGACCAGATTGGAATCCTGAAAAAATTGATTATTTAAAGAATATGTAAAAATGATTTTAGATGAAATACAAAACATTATTCCAGAATTAGAAAATAAAAAAAGGTTTCATAAAATTAAAGGTGAAAAAGATCTATGGTTTTATGATTCATTTTCTCACGGACTTTATTCGGCAGATTGTGACTTAATTGAAAAAATATCGAAAGATAATGACAGTAAAAACTTTTTGAATCTTTCTTTGGAAGAAGGAATGAAATTGTTGGGCTTTTGTAAAGCAGTAAGAAAGTTTAATGAAGATGAAGTTTTACCATTATCCCCAGAATCAAAATGTTCTGTTATGATAAATACTAGTAACAGATGTAATTTGAATTGTTCATATTGTTACCGAGACAAATCAAATCCTTCTGTAAGTAATCTTCAGACAGTAAAGAAGACTTTAGATTATGTGACTAAACGATATAAACCTGAAGCTTCCGAATATGTGATTTCTTATTCAATGACTTCGGAATCGTCTCTAGACTTACCACTCTTAAAACAGATCGCAGATGAATATATATGTTATGAAAACTATCAGTTTAAAGAAACTGATTTTATTGAAGATAGGTTTAAAGACTTTTATACTTATCTTAAAAGAGATTTATCTTATATTTCTAACCTTCCTTTTCCAAAGGAAGATAAAACAGAGGTAACAAAATATCTAAATGCGTTGCTTGGAATACGGAATCTTTTTGAATTATTGAATATGTCTGAGAGCATGTTCAAAGAAAATGATAGAAGTGAGGTAAACAAAAGAAATATTCTTGCTAAATGGCGATTATACAGATTAAATAGATGGGGGCTTGAAATAAAATATGATCGATTTATTTATAAGCGACAAATCCCATTTGTAACATTCTGGTTTATGTCGAATGGAACATGTGCTTCTAAAGAATTCATTAGTTTTGTTAAAAGTTGTGATATTAATCCTTTATGGATAAGTATAGATGGGCCAAAAGAGGTTCATGATTATAATAGAAAGTTCAATGGTGAAATTAATTCATATGAGAAAATAGTAAATAATATCAAAATATTCCATCAAAATGGTATAAACTTGAAAGCCTCTGTTGTTTTAACTTCAAAATATCCAAAACCACTTTCTATTATAAAACATCTTCTATCTCTTGGGTTCAATCAAATTTCTATGACACCTGTTCGTCCAGGATATGAATGTTCCTTTAATGATAAAAATGTGAATCAGTTACTTGCTGGTTATGATGAAGTATTTGAGGAATTAGAAAACACATCAATTAGGAAAGATTTTAGTTTATTTTATTTACTGAAGGAAGATATGATTTTGGCTTCATTCTTTTCTTTCTTAAACAGAGTAAAGATTGTGCGAAGATGCAGCTTTGATGATCAGATTGTTGTTAATTCTAAAGGAGAAATATATCCATGTCTTTATTTTACAGATAATAAAGATTTTTGTTATGGTAATATAGAGGATGGAATAGATTACAGAAAGATAAATCATAATATATTAGTTGGCCAAAGAGGTACTTGCAACGAATGTTGGGCACGTTACTTATGTGGAGGCACATGCTTTTATGGTTCATACAAAACAAATGGAGATTACATAAATATTGATCCAATCGAATGTATTATTAAAAAGTATTTAGCAGAAAAATGTCTGAAGCTAATTATTTTTTTGCGTGAACATAATATTGCAATAGAAAATTTAGTCTGATGTTTATGGGCTCTTATTTGTTAATCCTTATCCAGTTCCAGAAAGACGGATCTTCCTGACCAATGCGCCAAAAGCCCATTTTCTGGATGCCGGCTTCTTCGTAAAGGCGGGCGAGCTGCAGAACTGAATAGGTGTCGTTGAAGTAGCCTGTGACTTCTACCTGTGCGGTATATTTGAAGGTTGGGATATCATCAACATAAATAACTTCCGGAACCTGATGCTCGGTCATGATTCGGTTTGCGCCGCTGAAATACCAGGCACCGGCTGTGGTTTCGCTGGCCCAGGTGCGGCCGTAAAAAGGCAGGCCCATAATCAGCTTTTTCTGAGGGATTGATTTTTGTGCGTATTCCATAACTTTGCGGCACCAATCTATGGAAGCAACTGCTCCCGGGCGGCTGCCGGACCAGTGTTCATCATAAGCCATTACAAAAACGCGGTCGCAGTAATTTGCAATTTCGGCATAAGGGTAGATATCTTCAGAAAGCAGTTTAAAGCGAGCCGGAACGCAAACCGTAAACCATTTTGCCTTACCCAGCATGTAGCGCAGGTCTGAAAGGAAATTGATGAAGTTTTTGCGGTCGCGGGCAGGGACAAGTTCAA